>JGI26670J51741_10000050_pt1 | contig 36389 bp, 36 predicted proteins | sample WorMetfiPIANOSA1_FD_51741 | JGI IMG/M metagenome (IMG submission 51741)
CCTGATGCTGTTGAGGGTAAGCTGCACGTTCAGCTAGACATAAAGAACCACCGGCATATTTCTATGCCGGTGGTCGGGTCCAACTGGTTTTATTCTATTTTTTCTTTTTCTTCTTCTTTTTCTTGACTTTGAGTCCCTTTAAAGACTCATCACTATACACCACGCCGTTGGTTTGCTGGATGGTGCGGATATCGGACCAATGGTTTTCATAGGTGATCGGAATGAAACGGTCAGCTTGTTTACCGAATTCTTTTTCCAGGCCGGAGCCCTTCCAGTCAAAGGTTAAAAAGGCATCTACGATCTTTTTGGCCAGGCTCGGATCGAGGTTGTAAATGTGTCCGTAGGAGGTGGTCGGAAACAGTTTGGATTCCCAGATGATCCGCAGGTCATCCATGTTGACGACCCCTTTTTGAACCATGCGGTCCAGGACGCTGGAAGCGATGGGGGCGGCATCGTAGTCCTTGTTGGCCACGCCCATGATGGAGTTGTCGTGTTTGCCGGAATACATCACCTTGTAGTCCACATCCGGTTGAACACCCTGGGCCTTGAAGAGTGCCCGGGGGGCCTGGTTGCCGGAGTTGGAAGAGGGGGTCACGTGTGCGATTTTGCGACCCTTCATATCTTTGAGGGCCATGATATCGGTATCTTTATGGGTAATGACCTGCAGTTTATACCCGAAGGAGCCGTCCGCTTTGCCCATAATGGAGAAGGGTACGTAGCCGGCCAGGTTGACGCCGAAGCAGGTGTGGCCGGTGGAGATACCGGCGACGTGCAGCCGCCCGGAGCGCATGGCTTCCACCTGGGCCGCATAGGATTCGGCTCCGTACCAGCGCACTTTCTTGCCGGTTTTCATGGCCAGGTAATCCATGAACTCGGTGAACACGTTTTCATATACAGACGGATCCTCGACCGGGGTGTACGAAAAGACCAGGGTGCTCGGATTGAGCCATTTGCTCGGATCTTTCGGAGGATCCGCTACCAGGTCGCCATTTTCGTCACAATACCTGACATCCAGGGTGCCGCGATTCTTGCACGTATCAGCCGCGGCCGGCAAAACCGGGCCGCAGACCAGGGCGAGCGCCAAACCAAACAGCAGTACTCTACGAAACAACAATGCGTCCTTCATCGTTTCCTCCTTCAGATTTTTAAGTTTATGGCCCATGAAATTCCGGGTTGAATTTCCAGTGTGAAGACAATTCATACCTATAATCGAAGCATCCCCTTGTCAAACTAAAACAGAGCCAACCGTGCGTGTCAGGCCAGCAGGTGAGCGACCATTTCCGCGAACCCATGGCCCCCTTCCCGGGTGGTAACCCAGGCAGGTGCGGCCGCCAGTTGATCCTTGAATTCAAGTACATTGGCCACGCCGACAGAATGGGGGAAAAATCGGAACATGGGACTGTCGTTGGGGGAGTCGCCGATGAAAAGAATGGATTCCCGCTCTCCATCGATATCATGGTGGAGGTGCTCCTGAAACAGGATCCGGGTCATGGCCAGTTTATCATACTCTCCGAACCAGCCGTTCACATGTATGGAGCTGACCTTGGCATGGGCACCGGCGGCCTCAAACAGACTGACAATGGCGGCGATGCGGTCCGGGGACAGCGGGGGGACGTCTTCACAGAAATCTATGGCCAGGTCCGCCTCCCGGTAGGCCTGATCCGCAGAAACAGCGCAGCCGGGTACGTTTTCCAGGATCTGCATTTTCAGCGCTTCGAGCCGCTCACGATCCAGGTCGCGTTCGGCGGTCGTTTTCCAATAACGCCGAATCATGTTCCGTTTTTCACGATCGTAGCGAAAATAGAAAGCGCCGTTTTCACCCACCAACCCGTCCACCGGCCACATCCGGGCGATGTGGTCGCACCAGCCGGCGGGGCGGCCCGTGATGGGAAAAATGCGTAAACCGGCTTCCTGGAGGCGCTCCATGGCGGTAAAGACCACGGCCGGCAGGCGGCCGTCGCACGTCAGGGTGTCGTCGATGTCCGTTAAAATATATTGGATACGCGCTTTTTCGGCAGGTGGGAATTTGCTGAAAGGCTGCATATTTGATATTCCTTAATTTCCGCGCTTTGCTGAGTGGGCACTTGAACCCTGCTCATCTGTGAATTAATACTTACGCGAGCCCTAAGGCTCGTTACAACGATTGCGGGCAGTTGTCAAATAGCGATGGGAGGACCCGGGATGCTCTCCGAATTAATGGCCGCCATGGCTGCCGCCGTGGACGAAATAGGAAAGTGGCCGGATAGAACCGTCCAACTCTTGCACCACAACGATGCAGATGGATTGACGGCGGGGGCCATTTTGACCCGGGCCTTTGAGGGGGCCGGGTTTACCGTAGACCGCTATTGCCTGGAAAAACCATATCCGGTTGTGTTGGAAAAGGTCTGCATGCAGGCCGACCGCCTGATCGTCTTTGCCGATTTTGCCGGGCGCAGCGCCCCATTGATCTCCGCACTGAACCAGGGCCGGAACCTGATCGTGATTCTGGATCACCACAAGGCGGCCCCGGTGGCGGATGACCGACTCCTCCATTTGAATCCCGAATTGTACGGACTTGCCGGTGACCGCGACATGTCCGCAGCGACCACGGCTTTCCTCTTTGCCCGTACCCTGGATGCGGACAATACGGACCTGGCCGGCCTGGCCGTAATCGGGGCAGTGGGGGATGGTTTTTTCGTTGACGGGCGCCTGGCCGGCCCGAACCGCGAGGTCGCGCAAGAAGCGGAGCAGCAGGGGGGGCTTGAGATCCAACGAGTGGAAAACGGTGAGAAGTACGTCTGCCGATTGGTGGGCAGATCGCTTTCCTGTCGTAAGCTGAGTGCTTATCTGGACACCTTGGGTGCCGTCGGTTACTACCGGAACGGCCCGGAATTGGGTATTCACGTGTGCCTCAATGGTATGACCCCGGAGTCGGACCGGATCCACGCAAACCTGGAGAAGCTGCAAGCCCGGGCGTTTGAAACTGAATTCCAAAGGATTCGGCAGGAGGGCCTGCAGGAAACCGATCACATCCAATGGTTTCATGTAGAGGACCGGTTTGCTCCCATGGGTGTTAAAACAATCGGGACTTTCTGTGAACGTTACAAAGAACGGGCTCCTTTCAAATCAGGGAAATTTACGGCCGGGTTTCAGGTCATACCCGCTGAGGTGCCGGGCTTTGGGCTGCTGGGGCTCAACCAGGTAAAGATATCCATGCGGGTGCCGGAAAATTTGCAGCGTGAAATTCGTGCCGGCCGGGTTCCCGGGCTCGATGCCTTTCTGCCGGCCGCCACCAGCAGGCTTGATGGGTTTGCCGACGCCTGCCACAGCCTGGCCGCTGCCACTACGGTGGCCGTTGGCCGGGAGGCAGCTCTAATCAATCTTATGGAGGAGATGCTCCTCAACGATACCGCCGTAAAAGGATTTCAATGAGCCGCCCTCCCTGTTGTTTAGTACGTGCCAATCTCTAACCAAATGAAATGGTGGTTAAATTTAAGATCTTTTCCTTCCCGTGCTGCAATGAGGTTTGGGGACCACTGTAGTGAGGCGCGGATGAACTGGAGATGAAGAAATAATCCCACCCAGATGATCCCCGGGAAACCAGTCACTTTTCAGGACCTATTTTATATGGGTACTTTATGGTCAATCTTAGATCATTCCCAAAACAGAATCCTTGTTGTATTAATAACATGGGATGAAAAATGGGCGCGTTGGATGAGAGGATCTAAGGTGAGACCTTAGTTTTTGATCCCTCTCATCCCTTACGCTGAGGTTGTACTGAGACGATTCATGACCTCAAAGCGTATTGATCTTCTGGGCGGACCAGTTGTGAGTCCCGGACTGCACGCTGAAACGCCTGGATTCTTTTCTGCAGTAATCCTGCCCTTTGCATCCTGGGATGTGCCTTCCTTAACGAATCAAAAATGGACCACGATACCATCTTTATCACAGTCTCCCCAAAAGGGGGCTACCATGAAGATGACAGCATCAACACCAGCGCACCACCGGCATATTGCTGCCGGAGTACCGGTCTTGAACGATGATCTCAATTTGGGTGAACGAACGGGATCAATGATCGAGAATAAAGCAAATAAAACGAATCAAGAGATTGAAGTCTATAAGGCCAAAATCCAGGCGCTGACGCGGGAGCTGCTGAGAACTGAGGAAGCCGAGAGAGAACGTATCGCTTCTGAACTGCATGATCACATCGGTCAGGATCTGCTCTTCCTCAAATTGCGATTACAGGCACTCTTTGAAACCCCGCGGAATGCCGAAATTGATAAATCCGGGCAACAACTGATCGAAATCTTAGATGGTGCCATCAGAAAAACAAGGGAAATGACTACCAACCTGAACCTGCAGGTCCTCTCTGAACTGGGGCTGGAGGAGGCAATCGGTGCGTTTATCGATAAAATTCGGATGAGCAGCACGATCCGTTTTTCATTTGATGTTAACCATACGCCCGTGGAGGCTTCACCCATTGCCCAGGCCTTGATCTACCGTGGTGTTTGCGAACTGATCATCAATGCCGTCAAGCACTCGGAGGCTGCTAATTTGATCGTGGCCATAGGTCAGACGAATGAATGGTTACGTGCTGTTGTGCGTGATGATGGTATCGGGTTCGCGGCAACCGGCGGTCTGGCGTCTGACAAACGGGGGAAAGGGTGCGGTTTGACCGGTATAAGGGAAAGGGTGTCCGGGATTGGCGGAGATATGGAAATCTGTTCGTATCCGGGCGAGATGACCGAGGTGATCATAAGGGTACCCCGGTATATTGAATAACTGTCCGGATGGGATGCAAGGGGGATGCAATGAAAGTGCTTATCGCCGAAGATCACAAATTGATGGCCGAGGGGTTGTGCGCCCTGATAAACAGTCGGCCGGACCTGGACCTGGTAGGGGTGGTCCATGATGGCCGAGCCGCAGTGAAGCTGGCCTCCCAGCTTGCTCCGGATGTTGTCTTAATGGACATCGGGCTGCCCAAACTGAACGGCCTGGAAGCCACCCGCCAGATTTCCAGCCAGTGTACGGATGTAAAGATTATGGCGCTTTCCATGCACAGTGAAAAGCGGTACGTCGAAGGTATGATCAAGGCCGGCGCTACCGGCTACATGGTTAAAGACTGCGTGTTCGATGAGCTTTCGCAAGCCATCGACACTGTGGCCGATGGAAAAACCTGGCTCTGTCGCAGCGTGGCCGGTTCGGTCCTGGATAACTATTTCGAAAGTCTTCGACGAAACCGATCATCGGCGGCAACAGCGTTGACGAACCGGGAGCGAGAGGTACTGCAACTGATTGCCGAGGGGCGCAACACAAAGGAGATCGCCGGCGATCTCAATGTCAGTGTCAAAACAGTTGAAACACACCGTCGTCAAATTATGAAAAAGCTCGAAATCCACAGTGTCGCCAAACTCACCAAGTATGCCCTGCGGGAGGGTTTGACGTCGCTTTGATGCAGGAGGATACTGTGTACATGGTGTGCTGGCAAAAAAAACAAATCAGATCGATCATCACCTGCGGTTTGATAATCGGTTTGGCCCTATGCGGCTCAGCCGGCTGTAGCCCTAAAACCGAGAGTGGTGAACGGATCGTTGTAAAAGTCAATGACTACAATATCACCCTGGGCGAATTCAGGTCGCGCCTGGCCCAGGAAGCTGAACGGTACCATGATTTCACCCTGGACCAGGAGAGCCGCAGTGAATTTTTAAAAGAACTTATTAAAAAGGAAGTGCTTATCCAGGAGGCCATCAGCCTGGATCTGAATCGATCCGAAAAATTCATAAAGACCATCGAGCGCCATTGGGAGGCGACCCTGATCAGGACCCTGCTGGAAATGAAAGGCGAAGAGATTAATCGGCAGATCCTGGTATCCCGTGAGGAAATCGAAGCATACTATGACTCCCGCGAACATCCGACTGCAGAAAAGCAGCTAGGTGCTGCCATGGAGAAAAAGATTGTTCGACTTTTAAAAGAGAAAAAAAAGACCCGGCAGATGGCTGAATGGATACGGTCGATCGAAGCGCGTGCAGTCATCGAAATCGACGAAGAACTTTTGTCCAATCTATAAGGAGACGCCGGAATATGGCCCGGAACGATGAAAAAAACTACCGACGTAAACAGTGTTTTATCAAAAAAGATTTTCAGGCCCGGTTTATTCTACGGTTCAGCCTATTGATTCTGGTCGGTTCCATCATTTCAACCGGGCTTCTTTTTTACATTTCGCAGGACACCTTAACATCATCATTTCATCGTTCCAGATTAGTTGTGCAGAGTACCGGGGAGGCTATTTTACCTGCGGTTTTGATGACCAACCTGGTTACCTTTATACTGATATCCCTGGCTGCAGTTGCGGTTTGTCTTTTTGTTTCGCATAAAATCGCCGGACCCCTATTCCGGTTTGAAAAAGAAATTAATGATATCGGAAGCGGCAATCTGACGCGCCGTATCAACCTCAGGCAAAAAGATCAGCTAACCGGCCTGGCGGAGAGTTTAAACAATATGACCGCAGGATTACATGCCCAAATTACCGGTGTTAGAGACCAGGTGGCTGGTTTGGCTGCAATTGCCGCTGTTCACGATACGCCCGAGCCGGTCGTAGCCGAGTTGAAGAATATTCAGGCAGCAATTGAAGCTGTTTATACGCTATGAATACTTAGCTCTTGCAAGGTTAGTGTCGGGAAACTCAGGCCTGGCAGATAATCAAGGTTAACCGCTTTCTATCCATGCGAAGTTTTCTCGCCATAAGGCTTTTAACTGCCGCGTCACTTTTTTTTCGTCCCAACCGATATCTGGGCGAATAACCATGCTTGGCAGAGCATAGAAACCCAGCACACCGTAATTCGCTTTACTAAAGCAGGAGCTTTGCAAAAGTTTGATAAAAAGGTCGATTATTCCCCGGATAGATCAGGTCTGAAATGGCTCTTTGCGGGAAATCAGGCCGAGAACGCTGCCGAAAATGTCACCCGGAAAGTAGATGCCATTTTTGAGAGGGTCCAGGAAATCCTGGAAATGCACAAGCGGTCCCCGCATAAGGTGATAGTTAATCTTTACGCAGATAAATCCCAATTGCAGGGGGCCTACTACCAGATTTACAAGAAGAAGACCTCCAAACGTGCCTGGTACATCTTCGAATACAATACCGTATATCTTAATGTCGGCGATCTGCACGCGGGCATGCTGGCCCACGAACTGGCCCACGCAATTATTGACAATTTTCTGTCAACCCGGCCCCCACGGGCTACCGCTGAAATTCTCGCGCGGTACGTCGACAAACACCTGTATCATTAATTTTCCCACCGCTTTAATCGCATGTTTCACTTCAAGGTAAGTCGCACAACCGATTCACTCCCTCCGGGTTTAATTGCCTTCCAACATTAGGAAAACTATTCGGCGTGACCCATTGGCGGGCCTATATGGAAACAATGCCTTTAGGCGGACTCGGGAAAAACCTGATCTGCTCAGGAAAAACGGCAGCCGGGAGATGCACCAACCTTGCCGGGAGTAATGGCGCGGCAGGTGAAAAATCAGGGATTGCCTGATTGCAATTATGCTTATTTATTCTATAAATTCAATATGTTTTAGTGATGCAGAGTTTCAGGCGTCGTGGCGAATGTTTGTTGTTTCGGGATGAAGACAATGCGTAAGATTCATCGGGCGGGTATTTTTTCCGTACCCTGCGGTAATTTTTCTTCGCTGTCAGCTGCCTGGCCGGCAGTCACTTCCCCACTACAACTGCATCAATTCGTTTTTGATTGCGTCCAAAAAACTCACCGATCCAAGCCTAAGGAGTACCCCATGAAAACCCGATTCAATCTTTCAGTTGTGATTGCGGCAGTTTTTATCTTCTCCTTTGTATCGGTCAGCATGTGTCGGGCTGTCGACAAGTTTGTTTTTACCCCGAAACTGAATGGCAGTTGGCAGACCGAAAGCAACTTTTTCAGAGCTGAGACAGGGGACCGGGCGGTGGAAACCTTCCTGATCCAACCGGGCCTCGAGTTGGGCTACGAGACGGCAAAGAGCCTGATCACCCTGGATGCCACCCTCGATGTGTATACCTACAATGACAAAGACGACGTCCCGCCCGGAGCCACGGCCGCCTCAGACTTCGACTACACCGGCTATACGGGTATCCTCCAAGCGATGACCATGCCCACGGAAAGGCTCAAGCTGGGTCTGGACGACTCTTTTACCCAGACCCGTGACCAGGCGCAGTCGGACCGGTTCAACAATGCGGTCGATCGAGATGAGTTCTTTATCAATCGTTTGATTTTAGGTGGTTACTATGAATTCAACGACCGGCTGGGTGCGGGCCTGCGTTATCGGAACCAGGTGGTTGATTATGAAAAAGAAACCAGGGAAGATTCCTTCGGCGATCGCGCCCTGCTGGACCTTATTTACAACCTTGCAGATACATCCCTGTTCAACTTGAATTACCAGTACTGGTACCTGGAGTACAAGGGGCCATCATCCGACTATATCTCCAACCAGTTGAAACTGGTTTATCGCAAGCAATTTCAACATTTCCGGTTTGGAATTGGGGCTGGATATCACAACCGCGATTTTGAGGCTGCCGGTGTAGAAGATCTCGAGATGCCGATATACATCCTGGAAGCTGAATGGCAGAATCCGCCTGGTCGCTATGAACCTCCGGTAAGCTTTGCCACCCTCGTTTGGGAGCGGAACATGAACGACCTGGGATATTCCAATGCCTACTATAAATCTCACCGGGTAGATCTGAAAGCGGGACACACATTTCTAGAAAAAATTCCGGTGGAGTTCAACGGGTCCTATTTAACTGCAGACTACGAAACTTTTACAGGTCTCACGCCGGTCGGTACGCTTACGCTGCGCGATGACGAAACGCTGCGGTACTTCCTGAAGGCCGGTTATATTTTTACAGATTGGCTGACGATTGCGTTCCGGGTCGGCCGTGAAGACCGGTCCTCCAACCTGGTCGGTTATAACTTTACGAATGACATTTTCGAGTTGTCATTCGAATCGGTCTTTAATTTTGGTGCCAAGTAGTTCGCGTAAACGAGATAGGCAAGGACGGGCAGCAAATAGCGGGTGGCCATTTAATCTCTACATAGTAGCGGATAGTAAGGATCGCATCACAACTATCCTCGCAGGCCCTGTATTCCTGGGCAGCTTGCTTCCATTGAGTCCAGGACGCCAGGGCAGGCCGAAACCGTAACAGGATTTGATTTTAATGCCAGCGTTACGAATATACATAATTACCGGACTCTGCCTGGTTTGTCTGGCAGGTGGTCTCAATACGTCCCCCGTCAGTGCACAAAATGGGGCGTACCACATCGGACCGCGCGATGTCCTGACATTGATTATCCATGCCGGTGGCGAGAAACAAAATGAAGTCATTCTGACCGTATCTGGTTTGGGTAAGGTGAATGTTCCTTTTATCGGGCCGATCAAAGCCCAGGGGTTAACGGTACCAGATCTTGAAACAGCTATTGCCAAACCACTGGCCGCCGATTATTTCGTGGATCCCCTGGTAAACATCCAGATCAAGGAATACCACAGCCTGCGCTACTATATCTCCGGTGCCGTTAAAACCCCCGGCCTTTACGAAATGGTCGCCAAGACAACGTTGATGGAACTCATTGCCAAGGCCGGCGGGGTCCTGCCGGAACGCGGCAACGTTGCCTACATCCTGAGCGGTTCGGCTGAAGATGTGAACCACAGCCAAGAAACCGCGAAACTGGTGCCGAAAGGCGAACCCACCAAAATTTCCCTTAAAAAACTGCTGGACGAAGGCGACATGTCGGCCAATCCAGTGCTCAGTACCGGGGATGTCGTCTATATACCGCTCGAGAAAATATTCAACCCGGATGAATCGAAGATTTATGTGGAAGGCGAAGTGAAACAACCCGGCATATTCGAATTCCAGACCGGTCTTACGGCACTGAGCGCCTGCATCATGGCTGGTGGTTTTGATAAATACGCCGCCCAGAATCGGGCACGGGTTATCCGCAAGGCAGACAGTAAGATCACTGTGATCGAAATCGATCTCATTGATGTCCAAAAGGGCAAAATACCCGATATCGATTTGGAACCTGGAGATCGTGTTCATATTCCGGAGACCTATTTATAGTCAGTTCCGCCGGCACTGCCGGGTGTTCAAAAATATAGGCCGGTCACGAATCTTATAGCACCACGAGATTGCAGGTAGTGTTCGGTCAATGAAACAATAACCCGTTCAGCTACAACGGAGTCAAGGTGGAACAACCAACCAAAACACCCGCCCCATCAGGCCACATCCAACCGGCGACATCCCAGATGGAGAACGCCCATCTATCCGACTATTACCATATCCTGCTGAAGCACCGGGTAGTCATCATTATGACAGCAATGATCATCATCACCCTCACGACCCTGGTTACGTACCTGATGAAACCGGTCTACCAGGCCACCACTACTCTGATAATCGATAAGGAGAACAGCATTTCACCGCTTACCGGGGAGCGGGTAGACTTCGAAAGCTATGTATCGCAGTCCTTGACATTCAATACGCATTTTAAATTGATTACGTCCAAGCCGGTATTAATCAAAACCATCCGGGACCTGGCATTGGACCGCGAAGACCGGAATCTGCAGCCAGGCTTGTTGGCTGAATTGAAGGCCGGCATTAAAAAAAACATTCGGTTACTGCTGGGACGCGAAAAACAATATCTTAGCGGCAGCGAAAAAATGACCCTACTGGCTGACAGCCTGGCCGAGAACATAGAAATCAAGGAAGTGCAGGACACCCGGTTATTAAAAATCAGTATTGAAGATTACGATCCGGTTGTTGCGCGTGACATCGCCAACCGACTCGCCGAAAACTACATCAAATACAGCATTGCGAATCGCCTAAAATCCTCCCAGGACACTTTGGGTTGGATGACCAGCCACCTTTATGAAGTGAAGAAGAAACTCGAGGATGCTGAAAGAGAGTTCCAGGAATACAAGGAGTCCGAAAAGCTTTTTTCCATAGCAGGCAAGCAGAAGATGATTACGCAGAAGATAGAGGAATTCAATGACGCTTACCTTGATACCCGCAATCGGCGCCTGGAACTGGATGCAAAACTAAACGAGTTCGAAAAGAGCGGCCACCGCGGACAGGACATCATCCATGTCCGTTCCATAATAGACAATCCCATGATCGAAAACCTGTTTACCAAAATGCATAATATCGAACTGGAGGCCAGCCGGGCCAGCAAAGTCTATAAATCGAAACACCCCCGCATGATTCAGGTTTACAGCAAGTTGGATAACACCCGGCAAAAGCTCAAGGAGGAGATCGACAAGGAGGTCGAAAATTTGAGAGTGGAGCGGTCGGTGCTGATAGCCCGGGAAAATGTTCTGCATAAAACCATGGGGGATTTCGAGAACGATGCCCTGGCGACGAATCGAAAAGAGCTGCACTATGCGATTTTGCATCGCAATGTGGATACCAACCAGCGGCTCTACGATACTTTGCTGGCCAAGATTAAAGAGACGGATATTGTCAACAAGTCAGATATTCCCAATGTGCGTATTGCTGACCGAGCCCACGTTCCCCTTTTGCCGGTGAAACCTAAAAAGAAAATGAACTTTATCTTCAGCGTCATATTTGGCTTCATGACCGGCGTAGGACTGGCCTTTTTAAGCGAATATGCCGACCAGACTCTGCGTAGCGGAGAAGACGTCGAGCGTTATCTGGGGTTACCGGTTTTGTCGGTAATCCCGCTGGCGGATTCAGCCAAAGTCGGCACTGGAGAGACCCCAGGCATAAACAATCCACTGTCGGAGACTTAGCGCGATGCTTTTTGGAAAAAATAAGCCGCCCCAACGCGTTAATGGCCACGAGCATGCGTTTTTGAAAAATTATCCCGGAAGCTCAAGTTTTGCGGAGTCCTACCGGACCTTCCGGACCAACGTCAATCTCTCATTTCTGGAACGGGAATATAACAGCCTGCTCTTGACCAGTGCCAGCCAGAAAGAGGGTAAGACCAACATCGTTGCAAACCTGGCCTATACCATGGCCAAAGCCGGTCAATCGGTTCTGATGGTTGATGCGGATTTACGCAATCCGGCCCTCAGCCGCGCGTTTCGTTCCAAGCCGACTGCCGGGCTAACTGGGCTGATTACCGAGGACTTCAATAAGGAAATCGAACGCGGGAAGCTCGAAGATTTAAGCCCCAGTGACCTGATCCGATTGATCGCCATGCAAAAGAGGACTGGTTGCCTGGTCCTCGTCGGCGGTGGTGAAATGATCGAACTTCTATTTCACAACGGCCGGTTGAAAGACTTGTATTGGACGACTCGTCCAGATCATAAACGCTTAGGCGAGGTCCTGGTGTCTCAGAATCTTGTTACCAGCGACCAAGTCAATCAGGCGTTCCAGCAACAGGCCGTCACCGGTCAGAGGCTTGGTTTATCCTGTTGAACAACGGCAGCATGAAGCCGGACGACTTGACCGGCTATCTGTCGATGAACATGCTCGAGGGCTTTCGGACAGCGGTGGGTTTGAGCAGTGGGCAGTATCATTTCATGGAGATATCAGGGCGCGAACTGGAGCAGGCAACCTTCAACCCTGTCGATTTCGAGAAGATGTATTGGCGCGTGGTTTTTGGCGAAGAACGCCTGCCTTTTATCCGATCCCGGATCGAGGCTGCCGTTGTTACCACGGATACCCCGGACGTCTACCTCTTGCCGGCCGGAAAGGTGCCGCCCAATCCATCCGAACTGATCGGCTCCACGCGGATGGCCTTTTTATTGGAAAATTTAACAAAAAAGTTCGACCGGGTGCTCATCGATTCGCCCCCGATCCTGCCGGCCAGTGACGCACTTATACTCGCGCCCCAGGTGGATGGGGTTGTGCTTGTAGTAAAGGCTGGCGGCATTCGGCGTACCCTTGTAAATGCCACGGTGGATCACCTGCGGCATGCCCGGGCAAATATTGTGGGAGTGGTCCTGAACCAGGTGAATACGAAACGGGATACCTACTACCAGTATCACCAGAAATACTACGCGAAATACTATGGTGAGCAAGCTTAGGTATTCGTTGAAACTGGATTGCGCAAGGATATTAACTTGGCAAAAACCACCATAGACGACAGACGCAGGCCCCCATGCATCCCGGTCCCTGGAACGGCGCCGAAATCATCCGGGGTCCGTTGGGGGATAGCGGCTTTTATCGCCGCGATCACCGGTGCAGCTCTATATGTTCTGGGGATGCAGCTGCTGGTAGATGTCTACTGCGACCGGGCGCAGGTTGCCAGTCAACAGGGCTATTTCGGGTTGGCCGCGCAGTATCTGAAAGAAGCGGCTCGACTCAACCCCAACAGCTTCAGGGTTAGAAAAGCCCAGGGTGAGGTCCTATTTGAACTGGCCGGTCGGAAATTCCGCAGATCTGAGGCAATTACACTGAATTTAGAGGCCGCAAGGTTTTTCGGAGCGGCCCAGAGACTCAATCCACTGGATGCCGATACCGCCTACCGTCTGGCCCGGGTAGCTGCACGTCTGGAAGCCAGGCAACTCGCAAACGAACGGCCGGCCTTTCCAGGGCCCAGCAACAACGCCTTCCCGGGAAGGGCCAAGTTCTATTTCGATGAGGCTATTCGGCTGCGGCCCAATGGCATCAGCTATCGTTATGCGTTTACCAACCATTTCGACCGTCTAAAAAATGGTGCCCGTCTAAAGGAGAGTATCCGGGAGTTATGCCGGATTTATCCGCGCAGCTTTTATCATCTGAGAAAGGAAGCCTACTGGACAGCGGATCTGGCAAAGGCAGCTGAAGAAGGTCTTACTGTGGCAGTCGCCGCGGGCACAGACCGCAGGGACGCCCTGACAGCCCTGGCACATATCAAGGAGCAGGCAGGCGAATGGCTTGGCGCTTTGGTACTTTTCAGGCAGGCGCTGAACACGGGCTCTCGATACATCAAAGCGAGTGAGTACACCCATCTAAGTAGCTTGTACATGCAGGTCGGCAATGAGAAGGGCGCTCGCCAGGCATTTTTCAGTGCTGTGCAGCGCAGCAGGGACAGATACCGAGGTCTGGAGTACTTATTTAGCCGCTACCGCAGCGCCGGTTTCCAGCAAGCTTATGTTCGGTTTTATTTGGATGCCGGCCGCAAATTGGTGCTGCCACATAAAGCGGATATATTGGCCGCCCGCGCAATGATTGATTTGAATCGCTATGCCGAGGCTAGAGAAGTCCTTGAAAATGTCAATGACCGGGCGCCCCTGGCAGAGGCCTACTACTGGCTGGCGATCATTGCCCGCAACACCCAAAACTGGGATGCAATGGAATTGGATGCCCAGAGAGCCACTGTTTATGCGCCTGAAAATGGTCGCAACCGTCGCCTGTTTGCTCTGGCACTCCAGAAACAGGGAAAGTTCTCGAGCGCTGAAAAGCAAGCAGATCTTGCATTAAAATACTACCCGGAGCCCAGTCCCTGGATATTTAACCAGCGGGCCTGGATTCGGTGGCACCTGGAAAATTTCGTCGGGGCGATCAGAGACTGGCGACGAGCTGCCCGTCTAAGACCGGACGTACCGGCTTTTTATGCACAAATTGGAGAAGGGTATCACCAACTGGGGGACCAACCACGCGCTGTACAGAATTATACCAAGGCGATCAGGCTGTCACCGGAAAACAAGCACTACCAAAGAAGATTGATGCAGCTGGTTCAAAAACAGTCTTTGAATAGAAGCGAAACTTGAGTATCCCCAAAAAAATTTAAAAAAATCGAGGAGTTATGTGGCGGCCAGGCCGGCAATTCACCAGGCGGAGCTATATCTGGCGACAATGACTATGCGCGGGATACAGGCATTTTTAAGACTCCGCGGCTCTCATCAGACCAATGCTGACCTGCTCTGAAATACTTTTGCCGGACCTGTCCATCCAACGGAAAAAACCTAACACGCTGAATAAGCAGCAAACCCGGGAGGGAAACATGACATCAATAAATACAATGCGAATTCTTAATAACAGCTTGCGAAGCCTGCTGGGCATTTTATTAGTGTCGGGGTTGCTGCATATGTTCTCCGTGCCGGTAGCGGCTGCGGGTGAACCCATCGCCCGGCTTACCAATTATTCTGGTACCGTCTTAATCAAAAGCCAGGGGAACTGGGGTGTCCAACCTAAGAACGGTCTTTTACTCTATTCACAGGACCGGCTTGTCACCAGGGCCGCCAGTCGGGCAACCGTTATTTTTAATGATGGCGCCGTGATGGCCATATCCAGCAATTCAAACCTGATGATTAAAGAACAGACCAGGACAAAGGGGTTTTTTAAGAGATATACAGTGATCGAAAGACGGATTCGGCTGCTATTGGGACGACTCAATTTCAATACCGGACAATCAAAGTCGCAGATCCAGTTGGAAACGCCCACCGCGGTAGCCGGATTGCGGGGAACTGCCGGTGTCCTGAGCATTGGCGCTGACGGTCAGCCCTATATTCAGTTCTCGGAAGGGGGGGCCAGCTTTACGATAGGACAATTTCTGGATGGCGTGGCCGCCGAAATACCCGCAGAAATGGCGGAATTGCACGTCGTCCAGCGTGCGGCTGTTGTGGCCAATGCTGCCGCTGTCAAGGCAGCTGATGCACAGGCCAAAGCGGAGACTGGTGAGATCCCGGCAGCCCAGGCTGCTTTAGAGGTAGCCATAGCCGCCAAAACCAGTGCGGAAGAAGCCAAAACCGAGGCGGTCACCATGGCGGAAAATAACCCCTCCGAGTCAATCGTTACGGAAGCGGCCGCCGCTATTACTGCCGCAGATCAGGCCATCAAACAGGCTGAGGATGCCATTAGTGATGCTGCTTCAAAGGCCGTTCCGACGGAGCCCCCGGCTGAGTCTCCGGATGCAACGCCCGATGAAAAGGACGCGACACCCGCGGAGCCTGAAGCCTTTGAGCCGGCGACAACGCCAACGTTTGAGACGCCGCTTGGTGACGAGGCGCCGCCCATCAATGATGCAGTGGAAGCCAGTCCGATATGATGGCGTCGGGCTCTACGCGAATCGAGGAAAATCAAACGGCGGCAGGATCGACTGGTGAATGGGAAAGCGTCAATAGCTGCTGTTGGACTCAGATGTAAATCTGTTTAAATGCTATCGAAAAAAGGTGGGCCAGTGAAAATTTTCAAAGGTAAAAACGCAGGGCCCTTGCTGGTTGTGATTGGGTTGAGCTGCTTGTACTGGCTGCTGGATGCCGTTTTTAATCAATATTCGGACAGCGGTGTAAACTTTATCAACGAGTTGGTTCAACCCGAACCTCTGCCGCTTCTCAGACGCATGGTGGTCTTCGGCTGCCTGGTGTGTATTTGGGCCTATACCCAGACCAGGCATAAGTCGCTTGAAACGGCGCTGATTGAATACAAGCTCTACAATCAAACTTTGCTGCGCAACAACCTTGACCTCAGCCTCAACAAAGTCGCGCCTGTATTGGACACCGAGAAGAGCGAAAATATACAGAAAGTTTTCTTCGAGCTACCGCAGAAAGTGGATTTCACCTGCCGAGCATGTAAAGAAGAACGATCTGTGCTTGTCTCGCCGGCTATTACGAGCTCGGGTAAACTGGCTGTAAGCGGTGTGTGCGAGTGTGGGCAGCAGTTTGATGTGCGTCCGGATATGAGAAGATCGGACCGTTGTCCAGTTTCCTTTCCGGGTGTTTACATGCACCGGGATCTTACCGGTGAAAGGGAGGTCAACCACATGCATGTGAGTAATATCTCCCGCTTCGGTCTGCAAATGGAAGTGCTTGAGAAGCACAACCTCGCACCCGGTGATATAGTCGATTTATTCATCAAGTTTGAAGCTGAGACCGCCAAGAGTATAAAGAAATCGGCAGTCGTCAAAACGGTGGGCGGGGCTACCCTGGGAACAAAATTCATTGCGGCGTTTCCCCCGGCCAGCCCCCTGGACAAGTACTTGGAATAGGAATGGTTAGGGAGCCTGTCGTAAAAAAAACAAGCCAAGAAATGCTTTACTCTGCCGGGAAACAGGTCAAGCGTAGCGAGATAGACTGTATATATCCGACCCGGCCAAGCTCGCATGTCTACCTCCCCTCGGTCAACGTTCGTAACTCTGGAAAATCCGGCATTCTCATGTCTCTTTTACGATTGATCCCGGTATTTTGTATCTATTTCCTACTGGTATTCTCCCCGCTTGCCAGGGGTGCGGTGCAGCCCTGGTCTCAGTTGGTAATTTTCATGGTGATTGTCATCGGAATAGCGGCATTCTGTATTTCACGCAGCCTTGCCTGGGACTGGCAGTGGATACCGACCGTGCTGGATCGGCCCATCCTGGCTGGATTGGGGCTCTGTATCTTATCCTTTCTTTTTTCAGTTCATCGAAGCATCAGCTTACAGGCCCTGATCCTGCCTATGGCTTACCTGGGGCTGTTTTTCCTTATCATCCAAACCACCGTCACGCGCCGGCAACTCCGCATGATTGTGTCCATTATTCTCGGGGTTGCCTTCTTTCTCTCCGTTTTTGGGATATGCAAACGTTTCGGGCTGAATCCTTTTCCCTGGTGGGAATACAACGAACTCAAGTACAAACCGGATTTCCTGGCTGCAACCTTTGGAAATCACAACCACCTGGCTGGCTACCTGGAGATGGCGCTGCCCCTGTTGCTCGGTCTATTCATACAACAGCTGCGTCTAAGTAAACTCATGCTGCTGGTCTATATTGCCCTGCTGATGATATGTGCCCACATTCTGTCCCTTTCCCGTGGTGGATGGATAGCCCTGCTGCTGGGCCTCACTTTTATGGCTACCGTCCTGGTAGCCGACCGCCGATTCAAGAGTCGCAAAATTTTGATGTTTCTGGTTGTAGGGCTGGTCCTGGGCGCCTTTATTATCCTGGCCAGCACACCGGTGGTCGAAAGAGTGAAATCGATCATGGAAATGGAAGAAGAAGCCAGTTTCCATTCCCGGGTGGTTGCCTGGCAAGGAGTTTACCGTTTGATCTCGGCCCATCCCACCTTGGGAACCGGTCCGGGGACGTTTGCGGATGTCTTTACCCAGTACCAGCCGCCAGGATTGGGGCGGCGGTTTACAATGGCCCACAATGATTATCTCCAGTTTATTGCTGACTGTGGCTTGCTGGTGATACCCCTTATTGCTTGGCTGGCCTGGATTTTCTATCGGGAAGGCTTCGAGAAGCTAAAGACTTCCAGCCGTCTATCCCGGGGAATATGCTTGGGGGCCATGGCCGGTATTACGGCAATCTTGGTTCACAGTATCATTGACTTCAATCTTCATATCCCGGCTAATGCGATGCTGTTCGTCGTGCTGATCGCTCTGGTTGTCATGCCGGTTCCCCGCAGATCCTAATCCGTGCAGTTGCGGGGATGCTCATAGCGACCACTTGGAAGGATGCTACCAGGCCGATCATACACTCCAAACTCAGGATACCTTGCAACCACAGAGAGAGAGGGCTCTGAATGTCAAAATCTAAGCAGAAGTTAGCGAATCCATCAAAGCCGGAGAAGATCAAATGCCCGGACCGCCGCAAGGAGCATAAAACTATTCTATCCTCATTTGAGCGCCGCAGGGGAGGGGATAGAAGAATAGCCGTTCGATACTTCATTATCACGCGTCCGTTTGAGGAATTGCCGGATCATTAAGGTAAAATCCGGTTGATACGCGGACTATCCGGCATTCACAATCTTTTCTCCTCAGGTATGAGGCTAGCAACGAACTCTGTATCACAACCGTATTTGACAGATATAAGCGCAGAGCGATCAGCTATGTCAGTATTCCATTCGGCCCGACTGGAACCAGACGAAATCTTCAAGGTGAAAAGCCCTCTCATGCTTTCCGAGTTCACGGATTATGCCGCGTATTGCCTGGAGACATTTCGAGAGAAGCTGGCCCTATATACATCAGTCGCCAGGGTCGCTGCAGACCTTGACCAGATTAACGCTTACGAAAATAGTAATGCTCTTGAACCACCGCGTAATATCTTGCTCCTGGATGAAGAACGCTTAAGCATGGCGGAGTTGAAACAAGCAGAAGATTCTATCTTGGCAGGACGAATTCTAACGGAACACACCGCGACCGGGGAAGCCACCCGCCTAGGTATGGGGACCAATTACCTAATCAACCTGGCTGTGCCCTTTTCGTTGGAAAAAATTGCTAGCTTGGTAACCAGAGTTACCGAAACGGCAATTGGGCCTGAGGAATTCTTATCCCCTGCAGGTTGCTCACCAGAGGACCTGCTGCCTCTGGCGTTGGGCTCCCGTCATATGTTTCAGCTTTCATTTGACATCACCCGGTTGGCCAATCGGCGGGGTTATGACCCTAAGGAGGTCCTTGGCAGGCAGCACCTGTTAATAATTCTCAATGAATGCTCTGCCAAGGAAATCATTGCCGAATTCAGGGAGAACGCCTTTTTTGGCTTCAGCCGTCAGAATGTCTACTTCATGATCCAAAAATCATATTTCGGAATCAATGTCGTCAGAGGCCATTTATACTATGATGGAAATTCCCCAGAACTTCACCATAACCACGGCCAGATGGCGATGCAGCAGACGGCAGATAATGAAATCTTTCACATTCGCGAGGGTGGGATTGCCCAATACCTGTCTAGCAGAGCGTTCGGTGAATTGTTAAAGCGAATGGACGTCAAAGTTTCCTGCAATATTGAAGATCTCGAGTATCTAACCAGCGCTATCGACATACCAGTTCTTGCACTATCTCTTAAAAAAGCAACGCAGGGGTATAACATGCTCTTGGAAATAGTCGCAACCGATCCTGAAAATCCTAAGAAAGGAGGGGTAGTCGCCTACGATCCAATTATAGGCCGTAACGTGATAGTAGAGGATTTTCAATTAAACGAAATTGAAAATCGTAAGATCCATTTACATAACCGTAATTTAATTCACTACCCGAATCCTTACAACGCCTGGTGTAAAATAAAGCAAAAGGGCCTCAATATTCCCGTAGCTGTAAAAGGCGACCATCTTTATGGTCAGGCCGTACAAGGCGATATCAATTTTCTGGTAAAAACGGAATTTGTTGGCCGTACAAATGTAAAACCGATGCAAACCCTGAAATTATCCGAAAATTTACCCATTGCCATGCGATATATGCGCCTTCAGGATTTGCAAGAAAGGTTCCGAGATTATGTGGAAGTAATTATCGGGTAAAGTGCTTTGTTGAAAATGAATTCAAATCTATTGAAGAATCTATCTGATCTATTAATGGTCTTCCATGTCGCTTGAAATTTCGCAATATATTCTACCTGCGAGTTTGGTAAATAGACTTTTTTTTTAAAGCTCGCCATAGCAGGATTGTTAGAAACATTGGATGGAACGTATGCGGAAACTTAGCATCAAAGCTGATTGGTCCGGTCCTACAAATTATAATTGCCAGAATACTCATGCCAGGTGACTACGGCGTGTTTGGTATCGCAATGGCGCTGATATGTATATTTGATGTAGTCAAAGATCTTGGTCTTACACAAGCAATAATTGTTCAGCAGGGTAATGATAATGATATATACCTCCAGTTTACTATAATGCTAGTACTATCGTTTATTTTCTATATAATTGTAATCATTAGTGCCAAGTTTGTTGCCTCTGTTTTTAACAACGATATATATAATTATATATTGCCGATTATTGGTCTTATATTGATTTGCAATTCGTTCATTGATCCACTTATTACCAAATATCTAAAAGAACAGAACTACAAAATCTTAGCGATTCGCCAAATCATAACTCCATTTCTTGTAGGAACTGTAGGATTGTTCGTAGCCTATTCTGGATATGGAGTTTATGCACTTGTTCTAGGCGCTTTAGCAGGTCAGATAGGCGTAGTAATTCTTTTTTGGTATAAGTCACCTATAAAATAACGGTTTTATTGAAATTTTGAAAGATTCTTGGATTTATTCGTACTCGGGAAAGAGATAATTATACAGAGATTAGCTGGTTTCTTGGTTCTACAAGCTGATGCTTTAATAATTGGGAAAGAGTTCATACCACATAGCCTTGGACTTTACAGAATGGGCCAAAAACTCGTTAATCTCTTGCCTACAGCGTTTGTATACCAAATTCAACAAGTGGTATTTACTGATTTAGCACAAAGTCCAAATAACAAAGAATATGTAAATCGCCGGTACTACCAATTTGTTTTTATTACGGGACTGATACTGGTTCTATACATTCTTTGCTTTTATTATCTTGTGCCAATTGTGGTACCGATCATTCTAGGCCCACAGTGGGATGCTCTAATTCCAGTTTCGAAGGTATTTAGTGTCAGTATAGTTACTGCATATATTTGCAGCCTGAATAACGAAGTTAGTAAAATATTAGGTTTTGCGCGAATCTATACATATTACACCACTGTAAGATCGATAATTACTATTATTGGGATATTGATTGCGGCAAATTATTCCTTAAAGCATGTAATTATCACATGGGTAGGTATCGGCATGATATCTAATGTTATAAATGAAGTAATATTCTACTCCTACCAGAAAGTTGTAAGATTAAGCCCTATAAAAGTATTCTTATATTTGTCAGTTTGGTGTTGGGCAATTTTTACGATATCACAATACACCAGCAATTAGAAAGACTGATATCTAAATTATGAAAAGAATATAAAAAAGAATTGCAAATAAAAGAGAAGTCATTAATTCAATAAATCCTTACCTATTAGATAAACTTGAAATAGCAGATACACATAAAATTGCAGTGTTAGATCCCGTAGATTTAATGTGCGGAGCAAGGTTCGATGTAATTATTAAGTATATATACTCTTTTCACAAGGATATGCGCGTTGCCGAAGATTTGGCATCTAAAATGTACGCTCAGCACCTAATGGCGTTTGGCGGCTTTATTGAAGGAGATTACTCCGGAAAAAACTCCTTAAAAAAGTCTAAAGATAGCTTTGCAAATATCCTTAATACAATAAGCAAAGAAGGGTTTTGTGAAAGCAGAGGTTTAGTGCCAGTCGATAAGAATCACGTAATTATTGATGGTGCCCATAGGCTGTCCGCTTGTCTATATTATAAAAAAGCAATAAGTAGTGTAAGCTTTGATAACGAAGCTAAAATATACGATTATAACTACTTTTTGAAAAGAGGTTTAGACCCTAATTTTGCAGATTATGCCGCTTTAGAATTTTGTAAAATTAATCCAAAAACATTTATTGCCGTATTATTCCCAGTAGCAAAAAACGGGTATTCGAAAGTTGTCAAATTAATTAAAACTGTCGGTGATGTTATATATTCAAAAAAAGTAAGATTCACTATGATCGGCCGGCAAAATTTATTGCAACAATTATATAAAGGAGAAGAATGGGTTGGAAAAGATGGTCAAGTTACCCAAGGATTAGCAATGCATCTAAAGAAGCGATTTTTAGGAAACCGATCAGTGACCTTTATTATCTTCACTGCAAAATCTACAAATTGCATTGTGGATATTAAAGAGAACATCCTTAACATACTTGGTTTAGGAAAACACTCGATTCACATTAATGATACCCATTCAGAGACGATTAGAATAGCTGAGCAAATACTAAATGATAACAGTGTCAATTTCCTCAACTATGCAGACCCATTTAAAGGAAAGAATTTTTTAAAACTATTCGAGGTATATAAAGAGTTAATCGAGTTAAAGAATAAAGATAATTACTGTATTGATTCCGGTGCAGTTTTAGCAGCATATGGAATGAGAGATACTTACGATATTGACTATATCCATTATGGCGAGCCTCTACCTAATCCAACATGGTCTCAAATTAACAGCCATAAAAACCAGCTAAGGTATCATGATTCTGACCTTAGTAATTTAATCTTCAACCCAAAATATTATTTTTATTATGATGGCATCAAATTTCTTTACCTAAAGACCGTTAAATTAATGAAGGGTAATAGGAATGAAGCAAAGGATATTAAAGATATAGGCTTAATAGAAAAGCTAAGTGGTAATAGCACAGTCGTACAAACACTAAAAAATAAGTACCAATATCGTTTGAGTATGCTTATAAATAGTGTAAGTGCCTTTCGAGTTTGGAAGCTGAAATATTTCCTACCTAAAGTTATCCGTCCTTTTGCCTACCGTATATACAACTTGCCTTTTTATGCAAAAGAAGTATTCGGAGAAAAAAATCGATCGATGGATTATAAAAATTTTGCGCTCCATTATTCCAAAGGGACCAGTTTAATACATCGCATCATCAGGGGTAAGACATACGAACCGGAAGTTACTTCCGAAATTGTCAGAAGGTTAGTTGGTTTGCGGAATGCCGTTTTTATTGATGTTGGTGCGAACATTGGCTTAATTAGTTTAAATGTAATTGCAGCGATACCATCAGCGAAAATTTATGCTTTCGAACCAGGTCCACATCAACATAAACTTTTTTCAAAAACAATTTCTGCTAATAAACTATATAATAGCATTATTCTTTCTGATAAAGCGCTTTCCTACAAAGAAGGGGAAAATAAATTCTCGATTCATCAACATAAGCATGCTTCTGGCGACGGATTTTTTGACACGAAAAGAGCCGGAAAAACAAAACTGGTAGATGTTGATTGCAATACGCTTGATGCCTGGTGGATGTCAAAGAAACAAATCAAAGTGGATGCAATTAAGATAGATTGTGAAGGTGCTGAACTTTGGGTCCTAAAGGGCGCGGAAAAGCTAATTAAAAGTTGCAAGCCAACTATTTTCTTTGAAATTAATACAATAAATCTTAGTCCATATCCTTACGATATCAAGGATATTCTAATATATTGCGAAAAGTTAGACTATTCCATAAAAACTATTAAAGGCGAACCATTTACAAGTAAGTATTTGAGCCATTTGAAAAAAGTCGAAGAAGACCTAGTTGCGATACCATTATGAAAACAATATCACTCGTTATAAATACTTTAAATGAAGAAACAGAAATAGCTGACTGTATTAACAGTGTGGGCGCCTTTGCAGATGAAATTATCGTATGTGATATGTACAGCACTGATCGTACCGTTGAAGTGGCTAAGAGATTGAATGCCACGATTGTTTATCATGAACGTACTGGGTATGTTGAACCTGCAAGGCATTATGCTATTTCACAAGCAACTTGTGAATGGATATTAGTTCTTGATGCAGATGAGAGAATGACGAAAGAGTTAAGAGCAAAACTAAAAAAAATTGTTGAAGAAGATAAATATTACTTAGTAACTTTTTGTTGGCTTTTTGAATATTTTGGAGATTATTTAAAAGACGGTACTTTTTACAAAAACCGGGTACCAAGATTCTTTCGTCAGCGTGTTTATCTTGAAAATTACTCGAAACGTGAAGAGAAGATACACCAGAATTTCAGAGTTATAGGAAAAACGATTAATAATAAAATAGAACTCCCTCCAGATTTCTATCTCATCCATAATGCATATCCAACGATAGAAAAATACGTTACAAAAACTTTAGGTAAGTATGCTAGAATCGAAGCTGAAGAAATGATAAAATTTGGTGTTAGTTACTCATTTTGGAAAATGATTTTAGACCCTCTTAAATCATTTTTAAGAAACTATTTTAGAAATGGTGGCTATCAATGTGGTGTAAGGGGTTTTATAAAACATTATCTATATAGTGTTTATAGATTCAATGTTTGGGCAAATGTGTGGTTCTACGAGCAAAATGGTAATTAAAATTAGATGGCTGATTAATTATAGATGGTGAGAAGAGGTTTTAGAAATAGTTTTATAAATCATAAGAGATACTTCTATAATGCTCCTCGTTGACGGATTGTACAAATCTTCAAATATTAAACAACAAGTATGCTGCATAGCTTACTATTCAGTGATATTGCTTTTAATACCAGAATGGCCTGGATATTTAGGACAGTTGCTTCCCGAAACGAATGCTATTCCATTGCTGATATTGATAGCAATAGGCATTTTCCTTTTACATCAACATGAGAAGTTAAGAATTTTTCTACCAATTCGCAACTTATTATTATTCTTAACAATTAACACTTTTGCAATATCGTTATTCAGGCCGGACATATTGCAATCATTGCGCCACGGTGTGGCTATTTCGCTAACATTGGCGAGTGTTCTGTTCCTTACTACACTTTTACATTCAATTTCATTGCAAAAAGCATTAACACTTCTTTCTACCTTGCTATCATTTACGGTTCTTTTAAGTTCCGTTATTCATTATAGAACAGTAGGTGAAATTTCCTTCTTCGTGCATAATAGTCTAACTAGAGTTGGGGGCTTATTCTTTTTTGCTGACAATGCCATGATAGCAAGCATTGCGATATTGATATCTACCATATCTTTACTGCTATTCATAAACGGGTTAAGAGAAAAAAGCCTTTTAGTGTTTAATATTACAATTTGCTTAATTATATTAGCATCTACAGATACACGTAGTGCCATGCTATCCTTGATATTTGCGCTTTCTTTTTTACTATCCTACAGCAAAGTCCGCCGGGGCCTAAAAATTATCTTTATCGTCTTTGTCGCATTTGTTTTAAGCGTGGGGTTTTTATATTTAAATTCAAATGAAAACAGAATTAAGAATCTAGAAAAATTGATGATTAGAAAAATGATCTGGAATGCATCAATAGAAGGCATTAAGGAAAGACCGCTCACGGGATTCGGAAATAAAGAATTATACCTTCAAAACGACCGATTGTCTCGAAGAATAAATAGAAAATTGGATGACGCTCACAACGCGCATCTTATGCACATGTTAACTTTTGGTGTTTTTAGCTGGTTTATATTTATAACAATAATTATTAAAATCATATACATTGGGCTTAAATACTATAAAAAGAAAGCTCGCATACTACACTCCATTATAATTTATTGGTTCATTGTTTCCTTTTTCTGGGGGCGTGTTTTTATGTTAAGTGGAAATGTACCGCAAATCATTTTTCTAGCAACTTTACTCGGTATTTCATGCCACCCTGATGCGTTTAGGAATGTATTAGGTCATAAGAATCATTACATATATAGATTTCGTCTATAATATCTAATTTGTGTAGAGTAAAGTTCTGTAAATTATTTTGAGAATTTCTATAATTACACCTTCGTACAATCAAGGCAATTTTATTGAAAAAACTATTAAATCAGTTTTGGATCAAAATCATAATAATTTTGAACACATCATTGTAGATGGCGGCTCAAAAGATTGTACTTTAGCAATATTACGGAAATACAATCACTTAAAGTGGATATCGGAGCCTGATGGTGGCCAAGCTGACGCTATCAATAAAGGCTTATCAATGGCCGACGGAGAAATTATAGGATGGATCAATTCCGATGACTACTATCAAGATAACATTTTCACTGATGTCTTAAATAACTTTAACGATCCAAGCACAAGCTGGATCGTTGGCAATATAACATTTTGTTATCCTAATCTGGGTATAAGCCGAGCTGATATAAGCCCAAAAATCACCTACAAAAACCCATTGAAGAATCCTGATATTGTAAGGCAACAGGGAGTGTTTTTTAGAAGAGAGATTTTATCTAAAGTAAACGGACTACAGAAAGAATACTACATGGCAATGGACTTTGATTTATGGGTTAGACTGTCTAAATTACAGGAGCCCAAAATGGTTAGTAAGAATTTTGCATACTTCGTTTGGCACTCGAATCAGAAGACATGCAAGGGTAATCAGTTACAACAGATAAAAGAAATAAATAGGATTTTAAAAGATAATGAAATGCCATTTATTTCACGCTATTTGTTTTTGTGTAAGAAGTTTTTTTACTATTTGAAGTCTATCGTTAAAGCTGGTTGCATTGGTGCAGGAATCATACCATCTAACTATGCTAACGTTCCAATATTCAAATTCAGAAGGCAGAAATGAAAGTTTGCCATATAGTTTGGGGTATGTCTTTAGGTGGTACAGAAAACATGCTTGTAGATATTATCAATGAGCAAATTAAGGATGTAGAAGTAACATTAATTGTAGTTGATTTAGGTTACGAAAAAGAACTTGTTGCACGGCTTGATATGCGTACCCGAGTTCACTATTTGAATCGTAAGCCTGGTAAAAAAGATATAGTTACTGTTTTAAGAATTAATTGGATACTGTTAAGTGAAAAAGCTGACATTATACACTTTCATACTCCAAACTTAATACTGCTTGCTATATTCAAGCGATTTCTTGATGCAAAACTTTGCGCTACTGTCCACGACACACATATCAGCTGTAGGCAATATTCAAAGATCGAACGAATTTTTGCAATCTCTCCCGCTGTACAGTCGGATATCTTGAAGAGGTATAACATTGTGCCGAGACTAATTTTTAATGGTATTCATATCGACAATATCCCACCAAAAAGTACCTACGGAAAAAATGATTCATTCTCAATAATTCAGATCAGTAGGTTTGATCATAAGAAAAAAGGTCAGGATCTGTTGCTCCATGCTTTAAGTAAAATTATTAATACTCAAGGATTGAACAACATAAGTGTAACGTTTATTGGTGATGGGCCGTCTTTTGATTATGTTGTTAGACTGTCTCGCGAGTTGCGTATTGAATCAAAATGCAGGTTTGTCGGTTCCAAAAGCAGGGAGTATATTTATTCTACACTTAAAGATTATGATCTTTTAGTACAGCCCTCCTACTATGAAGGTTTCGGACTTACAGTTATAGAAGGCCTCGCAGCAAAAATACCTGTCCTAGTTAGCAACATCGAGGGGCCGTCATACCTTATCAAAGATGGCCAGTTTGGCTATTTGTTTAGATGCGGAGATATTACAGATTTATCGCTCAAAATTGTTGATATAATCAGCAACTACGGAAGTCCTTCCATGCTGCAAAAAACTATCAAAGGCTATAAATATGTTAAAGAACAATTCGATGTGGCTGAAACTGCAAGGCAATATGTAATGGAATACAAAAATTTGTAATCCCGCTAATATTTAGTCAGGCGAAACACTAATAGCTAAACTATGATAATTTTAACTGATTTACTGAAGAGCCCTTTTGATGAGGGGGCCAAAATAACAACATTCAACCTGTTATCCGAATTGGAATTAAACTCTTCTAATGTAGTTTTTTCTATTAATGGTAATATGCCCACTAATGTGTCACGGTCTTACGATTTCAAGTGCAATAAGCTTTTATTGAATCAAAATCTTTACCAAGAAATTTTTAAGAATAGCTCTTCCATCGTTTTGTATATACCAGAATCCTCGTTGACGGTATTGACATTAGTGCGAGCAAAACTAATTGAATTTTTTACTAGCAAAAAAGTTGTAATTTTATCACTACAACCAAGAAGGTACGATATTTTCAAGACATTCATTATTAAAGTTCTCCAGCCCGACTCTGTAATAACCCTATCAAAATCTCACGCAAGATACTTAAAAAAAGTTGGAATTAAAAACTATGTAATACCATTAGGCGTAAATAATAATTTATATTGGCCATACTCTGTTGAGCAAAAAAAAACCTCCGAAAAAAATATACATTATGTAACCACAAACTTATACTCTTGCACGTAGGCCATATTCAGCGTTCTCGGAACTTAAATTGGCTAATTGAGTTAAAGCGGTATAGGCCAAATACTGAAATAATTCTTGTAAGCAGCACATATAGAAATCATGAGGAGCGGATTTATAGGTCTCTAGAAAGAGCAGGGATACGTATAATCAGTAGATATGTGATAACCTTACAGACATTTACAACATAGCAGATTACTACATATTTCCGGTTCCTAACCGTACTGGTGCCATTGAAACACCACTATCTGTTCTAGAAGCTATGGCTTGCAACATACCTGTCATTACAACGAGGTATGGTAGCTTACAAGATATTTTTTCAGAAGATGAAGACCTCCAATTTGTTGATTCATTTAAAGAGGTGCTAAGAATTATTGATAGCCCGCGCAAAAAAATATGCAAAAATAGAAAAAAAATCTTGCCTTTTACTTGGGAAACAACTGCGATGCAGATTTCCAATTACCTTGAACACTAAAATGAAAATCATCTATATATCAGGGATCGATGGTTGTGGAAAGACAACGCAAGCCAAAGTATTAGTCCAAGACCTTGAGAGGAAAGGTGTAAAAACCGAATATATCTGGCTTAGGTGGGAGCCATCACTCCTTCCTGTAATTAATTTCTTTAAGGACATCCAAATAAAGCATAGTGCCAAGCTTAGTGAAAATTATATTCAAAATGAAAATATAAAAGAGAACTTATGGCTCGGTCGAAAAAAATGCTATTAACCAACAGGCTACTACGAAATCTTTGGCTCTTATACAGCTGCATTGATTATTATGTGAAATGCTTGAAATGTTTCAGGGAGGTACGATCTGAGGTTGTGGTAGTCGACAGATATATTGATGATTTTATCATCGATCAAGCTTTAAATTTTGGTGTAATCCCGCGAGATTTGGGTGCATTCAAAAACATTCTATATTTGAAAAGGTTTAGATTTCCAGATTACAAAATAATTTTGGAGCTACCTGCGGGAATAGGATACCGGCGCAAGAAAGACGGTACACCCTTTGTATACATTAAAGCAAGAGAAGAATATTATAAGCAATTGGACGGATTGAATACTCTTTGCCCTGATGGAAGATGCAGTATACAAACCCTATCTAAACAAATTGAAACATGGGTTTTAGATAAGCTTGATATGAAAAAGTATGAGTCGACCTCGAATTATTATATTAGGTGTCGACGGCATGGACTATGAAGTGATCAATAGCATGATGCCATTGCTACCTAATACCAAAAAACTTGCAAAGAATGGCAAAGTTTCACCCTTCCGTTCGGTATTCCCTCCAGATTCAATTCCATCATGGATTACATGTTATACAGGAAAGGATCCCTCTGAACATGGTGTTTTAGAATCAGTAAACTATATTGATAAAGGCCATAAACGGCTTAATATTGACACCTCAGCCTTTCGAGGAGAAACATTTTGGGACATAATTGGGATAGCAGGGAGAAGTGTATGTGTAATCAATCCGTTCATGGCATATCCAGTATGGTCAGTTAACGGTGTTATGATAAACGGGCCGGTGTTTATTGATGGTAATATCCAAATTTATGACTCGGGTTGGACAGAGGGGATCAAAATTCCTCAAAGTTTAGGAGGCATCGTCGGTTTTCCAAATAGGAACACAATTGGTAAGTTTGTAAAAAAAGCCTTTGTTGATACCTTAGAGCAAGCTAAGTTTGGGTTGGCAGTATTGAATAAAAACCGACCCGACTTATATTTCCAAACATTTCTTACAATGGATAGAATTCAGCACTTTCTATGGCGCTATTGTGATCCGAAAGACCCAGACTATCCTGGGCCTAACCCGTATGAGAGTGTAATTGAAGAGTTCTACATTCTTATTGATACAATTTTAGGTGAATTTTTAAACGTACTTGAACCTGATGATAGGCTTATCGTTATAAGTGATCATGGTCATGGTATGCGCTGCACTCATTGTTTTAATATTAATGAACTCCTCCGAAAACATGGATATTTACGAAGCGTAGCTGATGGGAAAATTTTTAGTAAACAGCTGTTGGTTGAAAAACTGAAAAATAAGATTCTCAACTTTATGCATAAGCAAAATCTTGCTGACTATATCAGAAAGATTGATAGATTTATCCCTAACGCTAAAAAGTTAAAAAAGGGAAACCACATAACTATAAACTGCCATAATAAGGCTTATGCTTCAGATTTTTCAGGGACCAATCCCTTTGGTGGTGTGTGCATCAATCGAACCATGGTCTCAGATTACTCTAAAACTAGACAGAAAGTGATCGAGCTACTTGATAGTATTCAAGTGAATAATGAGCCAATTTTCAAATGGATAATGAAACGCGAAGAGATGTTTAATGGTGAATTTCTAGGACGACTGCCAGACATACTTTTCTGTATGCAACCGCAATACGGTGTTAATTGGAATTTGCATTCAAATGATATTATAGTGAACCCGACCCATAAATTGATTAGTGGAGGGCATAATGAGATTGGTATACTGCTTTCTAATATTGAAAGTAAAAAATTTGCAGATGAAAGTGAAATCAACACAACAAATTTTTTTCATACTGTACTTGCTCTAAATGGTATTAGCTATGGAGATTCAAATAACGGTAAGAGTTTTATTAACGGATAGCAGCAAGATCTTATTAGTTAACAAGTTTTTCTATTTAAACGGAGGATCTGAAAGAGTTTTTTTTCAAGAACGAGAATTTTTAATAAGGCATGGTAAGAATGTTATAGATTTTTCAATGGAAGATTATAGGAATTTTTTTTCAAGATATTCCAAGCACTTTTTTCACACACTGATTATATTAGTTCAAAGAGCCTCTGGAATAAGATTAAAATTGGTGTAAAGTTCATTCATTCATTTGAGGCTGTAAGAAGACTTAAATCCCTGGTGCAGGATGAAAAGCCTATAATCGCACACTTGCACAACATATACCACCAGATTACTCCAGCGATCATACCTGTGCTGAAGAAAGAGGGCGCTAAGGTAGTTTTGACCTTACATGATTGCAAACTGATTTGTCCCTCTTATTTAGCATTAAGAAACGGGCTAATTTGTACTGAGTGCAATGGTAAAGTATTTTCTAAACTATTGTTCACCAAATGTCAGGATTCTTATAGTAGGAGCCTACTTTTGGCGTTCGAACCCTGGTGGCACAAGTTGATGGGCAGCTATGATGATGTTGACATTTTTATAGCTCCTAGTAAATTTCTTGCCGATCTGGTTAGTGACCGCATACCTAGGGGCAAAATCAAAATATTATGAAATGGAATTGATGTCGATAAATACGTTCCTAACTACAATGATAGAGGATATTGTCTTTATTTTGGTAGATTATCAAAAGAGAAAGGGGTTGACACCTTACTGAAAGCACATGAGGCAATTAATAGGGAAATTAATTTAGAAGTTGTTGGAACTGGTCCACTCTATAAGAAATTCCACTCAGATTACTCTGATGCTGAATTTCTTGGTTATATATCAGGTTCTCTTCTAAAAAAGCTTATTGCAGAGGCGTCATATGTGGTGGTTCCTTCTGAATGTTACGAAAATTGCTCAATGGTAATTTTAGAGGCAATGGCACTAGGAAAACCCATCATAGGTAGCGATATAGGTGGTATACCTGAGCAGATTGATGATGGTAAGACTGGGTTTCTGTTTGAGATGGGTAACGCCGAACAGCTTGCAGAAAGAATGACACAATTAGGGAAGAATGCATCCATGGGAGAAAATATGGGAAAAGCTGCAAGACAAAAATTAGAAGATGTGTACTCATTGTCAGCGCATTGTGAACAACTACTTGAGATTTATAATGGGGTAATGAAATAGGATGGATGCATGTTTAATTGTTACATATCGCTGCAATGCAAGATGCTATATGTGTAACACATGGAAAAATCCTAGTAATATTAGCGATGAATTCACTCCGAGTATCATTGAGAAGCTTCCTAATGATTTGAATTTCGTCAATATAACTGGAGGTGAACCATTCTTAAGGAGTGACTTGGAACAAATCGTTGAAAAGGCTCTTTCGAAAACAAACCGACTTGTTATCAGCAACAATGGATATTTTACCAATAAAATTGTGAGTCTTGCTAAAAAATTTGGCAATCGAATAGGTGTAAGAATATCAATTGAGGGTCTTCCAGCTGCGAATGATGAGTTACGTGGAATTAAGAACGGCTTTAACAAGGGAATCAATACCATTTTTGCATTACATGATATGGGTATCAAGGATATAGGGTTCGGAATTACAGTTTCCGATCGAAATGCAAAAGATATGATAAAACTATACCGAATAGCCAATTCAATGAGATTGCAGTTTGCTACTGCTACCACTCACAACTCATACTATTTCCACAAGCATGATAATAGCTTTGAAAAACCTGATATGATAGCTAGTGAATTTGAAAAGATTGCCTTTGAATTATTGAAAACCAGGCGGCCAAAAAATTGGTTCAGAGCCTATTTTAACATGGGATTAGCAAACAAAGTCAGAGGAGGAAAAAGGCCTCTGCCCTGTGAAGTTGGTACCGATGTGTTCTTTCTTGATCCTTTTGGGAACGTGATGCCCTGCAATGGCTCAGATAACCCCATGGTAATGGGAAATCTGAAAGGGCAGAGTTTCAATGCTATTTGGTGTAGCACTAAAGCAAGTGAAGTTCGTCAACAGGTAAAAACATGCTCAAAAGAGTGCTGGATGATTGGCTCTGCTGCACCCGCAATGAAAAAGAAAATTAGTGTACCTGTAAAGTGGATTATAAGAAATAAATTGAAGTTTTTAATGAAGAAAAGCAGCAATGTCTGCCTTGATCAGATATGAAAAACTCTAAAGGATCTTCCATTAACAATTGAAAATATTTGTGGCAGGGACAAGAGGAATTCCAAATATTCCAGGTGGTGTGGAAAAGCACTGCCAAGAACTTTACCCACTGATAGCCCAAAATAAAAATGAAGTTTACCTTGCAACACGTACTCCCTATGTATCTGAATTTTTAGATACTTGGCAGAGCGTTAGGCTGAAGCATGTATTTGCCCCTCGTAAAAAGAGCATTGAAGCCATCGTGCATACCTTTCTTTCAGTTATTTGTGCCAAGTTTACTAGGGCCGATATCCTCCATATTCATGCCATAGGTCCTGGATTGATGGTTCCATTTGCGCGCTTATTGGGATTGAAGGTCGTATTGACCAATCACGGACCTGATTATGAACGGGAAAAATGGGGCCCGGTTGCCAGAGTTATGCTAAAAATTGGGGAGTATTTGGGATGTAAATTTTCGAATGAGACTATAGCTATTTCCCAGATTATCTCTGACATCATAAATAAACGTTGTGATCGGAGATCAATAATTATTAATAATGGAGTGCCTTTGCCTGAAAAAAGCAAATCTGCAGAATTCGTTGAATCAATTGGTTTAGGAGTAGGTAATTACATCCTGACAGTTTCACGTTTTGTACCTGAAAAAGGATTGGGTCTTTTGGTTAAGGCTTTTCAGGGCTGCAAAAGTGATTTCCAGCTTGTAATAGCTGGAGATGCCGATCATGAAACAGAATACAGCAGGAAGCTTAAGAGACTAATTGATGCTTCCCCAAATGTTATCCGTACCGGCTATATCACTGGTGAGGCATTGAACCAGATCTTTTCTCATAGCGGTCTCTTTGTACTGCCATCATACCATGAAGGCCTTCCTATCGCCCTGCTCGAAGCCCTGAGTTACGGATTGCCTGTTCTTGTTTCGAATATTCCCGCGAATCTTGAGGTAGGATTGCCTGAGGAAAGATATTTCAAAAGCGGGGATATAGCTGATCTAAGAGAAAAAATGAATTATCTAATAGCCAAGGGTATGACGGATATTGAAAAAGAAAAACTTCGTTATAGGATTAAAAATGATTACAACTGGACCCAAATAGATAAGCAAACCATTGCAGTGTATAAAAAAGTAGTTACCCCTCAAACCTCAAATAGTCACCATCCATTAAGTCACTGTTGATATCCCAATTGAATAAAACCCAGGTTAAACCCTATATAAGCAGACCTTTAGGTTAGAAAAATTAGGATTACCCCGATTGATACATTCCCCCTTCCTTCGATAGAATTCGTTTCTAAGGATTCCGAATACCTGTCATGAGGCGTCGCACCAATTTCGGTATGACTATCCATATTAATGTTTGGTTAAATTGCAACAGTTAACCGCCATTGTTAAGAGAACAAAGTAAATTAGTCAACCAGGTTCATAAGACTCTGGATATATGCCTAACAACGTCAGCATTTATCTTTGCTTATTTTATTAAGCGCTATATTCTCCCTGATGGGCTACGGGGACTGACAATAGTACCAAACTATTATGTCATATTACTTTTGATCATCATCATATGGTTCATCTGCTTTGCGGGTTTCAATCTTTACCAGTCGTACAGACGGCGATCTTTTGGTGAAATCTTTCTCAATATGGTGAAAGCCGTTTCGACGGGTATGCTCGTGTTGACGCTATTGCTATACTTGCTGAAAATTACCGATATCAGCCGTATTTTACTGGGTACATTTTACCTTTTGAACATCATTACACTAACTATTAGCAAGGGACTAACCTATAGGGCGCTGCAAAAATTTAGGAAAAATGGATTCAATTTCAGGAGTGTACTGATCGTTGGCAGCCAACAGCGTGCAATTGATGCTATCGATACTATTGGTGATCGCTTGGGGGCTGGATTTAAAGTAATTGGCTGCTTAGATGTAGATCCTGACAGGCTCGGACTACGAGTCCAAAACGGCTGTAAGGTGATTGATGTTATCGATAATCTGGAGGTGATTTTACGGACCGATGTGGTGGATGAGTTGGTATTTGCCATGCCATTAAAGGAGATTAAGGGGGTGGCTCGGTATATTCTCATGGCCGAGAAGATGGGCGTCTCTGTTCGTATTATACCAGACTGGCAGCTGCACTATCTTATGTACAAACCTGGTGTGGCCCGGATTAACTTCGAAGAGTTCCTGGGTATTCCCACAATGGCACTTCACACTACACCGCCGAATGCCTGTGCACTTCTGGTAAAAACCTCCCTGGATTATACATTGGCTGCAATATTCATAGCTTTTTGTCTGCCTTTATTTTTGTTTTTTACCGTGGCCATTAAACTTTCTTCTAGAGGGCCTGTAGTTTTCAAACAGGAACGCCTAGGGTTAAACGGACGACATTTCCAGGTGTACAAATTCCGAACCATGGTTGCGGACGCAGAATTTAAAAGAAAAGAGCTGGAGGCTCTCAATGAGGCTGATGGTCCGGTTTTCAAAATAAGGAACGATCCCAGGGTTATCCCCATCGTAGGAACCTTTCTGCGCAAAACTAGCCTGGACGAACTCCCCCAACTTTTTAATGTCCTAAGTGGGGAAATGAGTTTGGTTGGACCGCGTCCTCCCATACCCGGCGAGGTTGATGAATATGAACTCTGGCACCGTCGGCGCCTTTCAATGAAGCCGGGACTCACCTGCTTGTGGCAATGCGCCCCTAAACGCAACGACATTAGCTTTGCTGAGTGGATGAAAATGGATCTTAAATACATCGATAACTGGTCGTTGTGGCTCGATTTCAAAATTTTATTTACAACTGCAAAAGTCGTTTTTATGGAAGCTGGAAGGTGAGGCAATAATAAGATTTGGGAGGCATCTGAAAAAAGCTAACTTACATCGACCTTGTCACTACTCAATTAGAATAGCAAAATCGGTGAAATCAGGGAGGCACGGAGAAGCCCGCATAGGATTGTCCGAGATTTAGCTGAAGATATTTTCGGACATCCTCACTTCAAATAACCCCTCCTTAAACGCTCCGTGTCTCCCTGATCACACCGGCTCAGAGCTCTTATCTTCGATACCCCTCCCTTGATGTGGTTTAAAAGAAACGGACACTTTGCTAAGAACGAAATATCAGAAAGCGAGGTGTCCAATGAGTACTCAAAAAACCAGACGGAGTTTCA
>JGI26670J51741_10000106_pt1 | contig 25997 bp, 38 predicted proteins | sample WorMetfiPIANOSA1_FD_51741 | JGI IMG/M metagenome (IMG submission 51741)
TGCAACCGCAAGAGTATGAATACGGCAACGACCCGCGCATCATCACGGCGCTCGACCTGGATGAAAAATTCATCAAGGATGACCCTGCGCTGCAAGAACTCAATACCGCCGTGTTTATCCAGTGTGTCGGCTCCCGCGACCAGGACCGGCCGTATTGTTCCCGGGTATGCTGTACCCATTCGGTCGACACCGCCCTGGAGCTGAAAAAACGCAATCCCGATATGACGGTTTTCATTCTTTACCGGGATATTCGTACTTACGGCGAAAAGGAACTGGTCTACCGGGAAGCCCGCGAGGCGGGCGTGATTTTCATCCGGTACGCCCTCGACAACAAACCCCAGGTGCGCATTGAAGGCGGCCGGTTGCTGGTGACCGCCACCGATCATGTGCTGGGTCGTCCGATCGAAATCGAAACGGACCTTTTAACCCTGGCTTCGGCCCTGGTTCCCAATCGGGACGAAAGCCTGGCAAACTTTTTCAAGGTCCCCATGAACGACGACGGGTTCTTTGTGGAAAGACACGCCAAACTGGGCCCCTCGGAATTCGCCACCGACGGTGTCTTCCTGTGCGGGTTGGCCCACTATCCCAAACCCATTGATGAATCGATCGCCCAGGGACAGGCGGCCGCCTCCCGGGCAGTCACGCTGCTGGCGCGCAAAAACATCTTTACCAGCGGAACGGTCGCCGAAGCGAACCCGCTGAACTGCAGCAGCTGCGGTGTCTGCGTCGCCATCTGCCCCTATAACGCGCCGGCGTTCACCACCGAAGGCCCCTGGGCCGGCCGGGCTGAAATCAATCCGGTCCTGTGCAAAGGCTGCGGCCTCTGCGTGGCCTCCTGCCGTTCAGGTGCCCTGCACCTGAAAGGCTTTGATAACAACCAGATATTTGCCCAGATTTTTTCAATTGATGAAGCTGTGTAATCCAATTGCGGGGCCTGTCAGGCCCTCAAGAACGCATAACCAGAGTTAAGGAGTAAGCAACCATGACCGAGTGGCAACCAAAGATCGTCAGTTTTCTCTGCAACTGGTGCAGCTATGGTGCGGCGGATCTGGCCGGCGTCGGCCGGATGGAATATCCGCCCAACATCCGGGTCATCCGGATACCCTGCACCGGCCGCATGAGCCCGAAATTTTTCCTGGCCGCCCTGAACGAGGGCGCGGATGCTGTCTGGGTGTCCGGGTGACATCTCGGTGAATGCCATTACCTGGAAGGTAATTACTACGCCCGACGCAAATTCGCCCTTTTCACCAACCTTATAGAGCATATGGGAATCGAGCCTGGAAGGCTCCACTTCTCATGGGTTTCGTCCGCTGAATCGACCAAGTTTGTGGACGTGGTCAATGAAGTGACCGCAGCGGTCAAGGAGCTAGGACCGAATACTCACCACTTAAAAGACAAGGCCAAGGTAGCTTAAATGTTAGGATATGCTGATAAGATGAAAGAGGTATCCCGGCGGCTTCTCAAGGAGTGCCAGGTAGAAGTCCTGATCGGGTTCCGCCAGGGGTCCCTGCCGATGATGAACGAACCGTGCTTCGTGAAGAGCGACGCGGATGTCGACCAGTTGGTATGGGACAGCAATTGCGGCATCAACCTGGCCAATTACCTGACCAACCGGCAGGAAGAAAAGATCGGGATCTTTGTCAAGGGTTGCGACAGCCGCAATATCGTCACCCACATCCTGGAAAATAAGATCAAAAGAGAACAGCTGGTGATCATCGAGGTCCCCTGCCAGGGCATGCTCGACCGGCGCAAAATCAACGCCTTGATCGATGGTGAAGTCACCACCGTCACCGAAAATGATAACGAGGTGCGCGTCCAGGGCACCGATTTTGACCAAGCGTTCACCAAGGATGAACTGTTGCAGGACAACTGCCGCATTTGTCATCACCGCAATCCGGTCGTCCACGATGAAATGCTGGCCGATCCGGTTGCCGAAACGGCGGACATCGACCGCTACGCCGATGTACGCACCATCGAGGAGATGGCACCCGCCGAAAAGAAACAACACTTCGATGACCTGCTGGCACCCTGCATCCGCTGTTACGCCTGTCGGAATGCTTGCCCGCTGTGCTACTGCCCCACCTGCTTTGTGGATGAATCCAAACCGCAATGGGTGGGCAAGGGCCAGGAACTGGCCAACATCCGGACGTTCCATTTCCTGCGGGCTTACCACTGCGCCGGCCGTTGCACCGATTGCGGCGCCTGCGAGCGGGCCTGCCCGGTAGGCATTCCCATGCGCCAGCTGACCAAGAAGCTGGAGAAGGACGCCAAGGAACTGTTCGACTGGGAAGCGGGCATGTCCCTGGATACGCGGCCGGCGCTGGATACATATCAACCCGGTGACCCGGACGATTTCATTAAATAAGATGCGCGACCCCCAGGCTGACCGGCAGCGGCCGTCAGCGGGTGCGGACGCAAGCCATGAAACACCAAAGACAAAAGGCAAATTCTATGAAGGTCGTAAAAATTGAAAAAAATCGGTGGGAAGCCGGGCTGGACACCCTGCGCGCGGCCTACCGGCTTTTCGGACCGGTGAAGGCCAAAGAAGGGCATGAACTCAAGGAACTCGCCCAGGGCGAATTCCCGGATTACAGTACGCTCAACACCCGTCTTTCGCCCAAAGCGATTGCCTTCCCGCAATCCGAGGATATTCTCGAGTATTCTCTGGATCCCAATGCGGAAGACCACCACATCATGCGGGAGGTGGCCGGTGATCTCACACCCCGTGCGGTAATCGGGTTGCGTCCGTGCGATGCCCGTGCCATGGCGCTGCTCGATCTCAACTTCGACACGCCGGAATACAAGGATCCCTACTGGATCAGGGCTTACGAGGCAACCACGTTTGTCGGCTTGGCCTGCGACGATCCGTACACCACCTGCTTTTGCACCACGGCCGGCTGCGGCCCCTACAATGAACAGGGGCTGGACGTGCTGCTGACGGACAATGGTGATCACTACCTGGCCAAGGCCCTGACCGACAAAGGCGGGGCCTTGCTGGAGAGCGCCGGCTGGAACGCAGAGACCGATGGCGACAGCATCTTTGCCGACAAAAAAACAGCCGCTGAAGCTAAAATCGTCAGTGCCATCGCGACCGACAAATTGCGCGATGCGGACACCCTGGCGCTCCATGAAGCCCCTTTCTGGGAGGATGTCTCTTTTGCCTGCATCAATTGCGGCACCTGCACCTTTCTCTGCCCGACCTGCTGGTGTTTCGATATCCAGGACGAGGTGCACGGCAAATCGGGCAAGCGGTTAAAAAACTGGGACAGCTGCATGTTCCCGCTCTTCACCATGCACACCACGGGGCACAACCCGCGGGGCGCCAAGCTGCAGCGGGTCCGCCAGCGCTTTATGCATAAACTGAAATATTTTGTCGATAAGTACGACACGGGGACCATGTGTGTCGGTTGCGGCCGCTGCGTTCGTCAGTGTCCGGTAAATATCGATATTCGTAAGGTCTGTGACCTGATGAACAGCCACGCGGCCGTAGACAGCTGTGTGGCCGAGGGATAATAAGGGGGATTTAAGACGTGCAGAATCCATATTTACCGTACCCGGTTCGCATTGACGAGTTGGAAGTCGCAACCGAGGATAAGAGCCTTAAGACATTCAAATTTGTCTTTCTGAATGAGGGTGATGAAGATAAGTTTGCCTACCAGGCCGGCCAGTTTGCCGAATTGTCCGTACCCGGTGTGGGTGAAATCCCCATCGGGATCGCCTCTTCCCCGGTGGAAAAAGGGTTTGTGAAATTTACGATCTTCAAAGCCGGGGTGGTGACCAGCCACATGCACGCCATGCAGGCGGGGGATATCATGGGTATCCGGGGTCCTTTGGGCAACTGGTATCCCTGGGACATGCTGGAAGGCAAGAATATCCTTATTGTCGGCGGCGGGTTCGCCTTCACCACCCTGCGCTCTTCCATCGTGTACATGCTGGATCCCGCCAATCGCGGCCGTTTCGGAAACATCGACGTCGTCTACGGGGCGCGCACACCGGGCATGCTGCTGTACAAGGATGAACTGGTCGAATGGGAAAAACGTGACGACATCAACATGCATCTCACCATCGATGCGCCGGCAGAAGGGTGGGACTACAATGTCGGCTTCGTACCACCGGTCACTGAAGAGAAAGCGCCCGAGGCGGACAAGGACACCTATGCGATTGTCTGCGGCCCGCCGGTCATGATCAAATTTACCCTGCCGGTTCTGGAAAAACTGGGGTACACCGACGACCAGATCATCATGTCCCTTGAAAATCGCATGAAATGCGGCTTCGGCATGTGCGGACGCTGCGGAATCGGTAAAGAACTGGTCTGCAAGGACGGTCCGGTTTTCACCCTGGGCCAGTTGAACAATACGCCTAAGGAGTATTAAGGCCGCCTCGACATAATTAGTTGTTAATATTATATAAATAGCTGAATATTGCAAATTGCAGCCATCGGTATTATTTTCATATTGACATCGGATACTCAATCGGTTAGAAGTCTTTTTTCAATGCAAAAATAACGGCGGAATGCCATAAGTAACAAAAATATTAATTAAGGAGGAATGCTAAATGGCAACAGTAGAATTTGGTGGAGAAACTTTTGGCGTAGATGAAGACGGTTTTATCGATGATTACGCAACCTGGAGTGAAAACTGGGTCCAGTTTGTAAAAGGCGAAGAAGGCATCGACGAGCTGAACGACGAACACCGTCTGGTAATCAACACTCTGCGCGAATACTATGAGAAAAATGGGATTGCCCCGATGGTACGGGTACTTTCCAAGGTTACCAAGTTCAAGCTGAAACACATCTACGAGCTGTTCCCGTCAGGCCCCGGCAAGGGAGCCTGTAAGATGGCTGGTCTGCCCAAACCGACCGGCTGTGTATAATCACAGACCAGTGATTGGGTACACAAACATCTGATCAAAAAGGCCCTGCTAAACAGCAGGGCCTTTTTTATTGGTATTTCTAGCGTGTCACCCGGAGCAGGGCGAAGGGCCCCGCCCCTCTATAAAATTGGGATGGTTGCACCGGGATTCTTCGCTGCTTCACTCCTCAGAATGAAAGGTAAGCCTATAAGGTTTTTTCGCGAAAACTGTTCTGAGAGGTGCATTATGATGATCAACGTCAAAACCAGTTCCCGGACCGAGTTCGTCGACATCACAGCCAAGGTTCAAAATGCCGTCCAGGAATCCGGCCTCCAGTCCGGACTTTGCATGGTTTATGTCCCCCACACGACTGGGGCCGTTACCATCAATGAAAGTGCCGACCCCAGCGTAAAAAGGGACATTCTCATGGTCCTCAACCAAATGGTCCCCTGGAAAGCGGACTACCGCCACCTGGAGGGCAACTCCCCGGCACATGTAAAGTCAACGCTTGTCGGCGCCTCGGAACTGATCATGGTCGAAAATGGCCGCCTGGTGTTGGGAACCTGGCAGGGCATCTTTTTCTGTGAGTTCGACGGACCGCGAACCCGTAAGGTACATTTGAAATTCATGCAGGGATAACATCAACCGCAATGGAAAAACTGAACGCTACCGACAAGAAAATTCTTAACCGCATCCAGTCCGATTTCCCGATTACCAGAAATCCGTTTGCTACCATTGCTGCAGAACTTGGCCTTGCCGAAGAAGACGTGCTCACACGGCTCACGCGCCTGAGAGAACAGGGCCTCATCAGGCGGATCGGCGGTAATTTCGTACCGGAGAAGCTCGGTTTCGTCAGCACGCTGTGTGCGGCCAAAGTACCGGCCGATCGCATCGATCAGTTTGCTGAAACCGTCAACCGCTATCCGGGCGTTACCCACAACTACCTGCGGGAAAACAATTATAATGTCTGGTTCACTTTTATCGCTCCTTCGCGGGAGGACATAGAGCAGAACCTGGCGAACATTTCCCGGGAAACCGGAGTGACCGAGATCCTTAACCTCCCGGCCACGCGGGTGTTCAAGATCAGGGCTCAGTTCAATTTGAAATAGGATCAAGGTCGAAGGTATAAGGGGAAAGACTGAAGTTTGGAGACTGAGGGTTTGAGCATGGATACCCTGCGTATTGCAGCGGCGGTGGTGAACGCCCCCATCGGTAAAACCGAACACAACCTGGCCCAGGTATCCCATTGGACCCGGATAGCTGCAGACCAGGGCGTCCACCTGATCTGCTTTCCCGAGATGAATCTGACCGGGTACCTCCACACGGCTGCGGCTGCGGCCTGTGCCGAATCTATTCCGGGCACCACAACCGCTGCCCTGACCCAGATTTCCGGTGAGATGGGGGTCACTATCCTGGCCGGCATGGCCGAAAAAGATGCCGCCGGACGGTTGTTTATCATCCATCTGGCCGCCGGTCCCCACGGCGGGATGGATGTATACCGCAAACTGCACCTGGCACCGCCCGAACAGGCGATCTTTACGCCTGGTGACCAGGTATCCCTTTTCAAAGCAGGGTCCCTGACCTGCGGTATCCAGCTCTGCTACGACGCCCATTTCCCGGAACTGACGACCCGGATGGCCCTTGACGGGGCGGATGTCGTTTTTATACCGCATGCCTCACCCAGCCGTGGCCAGACCGCCCGGGACAAGCATCAATCCTGGATGCGCCATCTCACTGCGCGGGCTTACGACAATGGTCTTTTCATAGTAGCCTGCAACCAGACCGGCCGTAATGGTAACGGACTGGAATTCCCAGGAAATGCCGTCGTCATCGACCCATCCGGCAACATCCTCGCCAGAAAGCTGGATGACAAGGAAGGCCTGCTGGTAGTCGACCTGGACAGCAGGGCGCTGGAACATGTGCGTGAGCACCGGATGCGTTACTTTTTGCCGAATAGAAGGCCGGATATGTATTAGTCCGGGTTCTGCCCGGGCGCCTGGGCCGCCCTCTTTACAGACGCGGCCATTGTATGATAGGGCCTCTATGTTTCATGCATCGCAGCGCGTAACAGCTGAACCTGCACACCTGTGCGTCTTTCGTCCGGAACGCGTCGCGCGCTGTTTCCGTGGTGATGAAAGATCCGGTGCTGCCTTTTGCTTAAATGCCAATCGCAGAGTTGGCCTAAATTTTAAATGTATTCATATTCGGTATAAAACCAAAATTAAGGAGGTTAAACATGGCGAATAGCGACGCAACCGAAAAACAGCCCCTCTGGTTGAGCATTGAGGAAAAGATCCTGGCGCTCGATTCTCTTGATCTCGCGGGCGACAATCTGGAAGCGGCAGTCCAGCAGATTTCCGGCGAGCTCGATGGTGACGGGTACAAAGTCTCAAGCCTGGGCGGTAGCATGCTGGAACTACGCTTTGCTTTGGATAAAGCCGTACAGGTCGGCCACCCCATGCTGAAGGATCTCAACGGGGCGGTTGGCGCCTTTTCCCTCGAGGATGTTGAGGACGCCTATGGCGCCGCCAGCAAACTCATCGGCGACCTGGGCGCAACCTGGCCGAAGATGACCAAAGCTGCGAACCGGGCAGACGTGATCCAGATGATCGAAGCAGCCCGACTCGATCTGATGGTAGCCAAAGCCAAGGGCATGCCCGACGACCAGGGCATTCGGATGCTGATAGGCGATAATGTGGCTTTCGACGTAATTGCCGCAAGGATGGAAATCACCGCGGAAGAAGTCGAAGAAGTCAACAAAGCCATCGAGGCGGAGAAGGCCGAGGAGGCCAGAATACTCGGGCTGCTGGAGAAAGTCGCCGACAAACCCGATGACGAAAAAGTCCGACACCTGTTCGATAATAACGTTGCCGAGCCGTTGATTGTCTCCGTTGCCAAGATCGGCCAGGATGCCATTGATGCCGTGAAAAAGGCCATGGAAGAGGAGCTGAAAGAGAAGGAACGGCTGGCAGCCGAAGCGGCCGCCAAGAAGAAAGCCGAAGCTGAAGGCCCCGCCCTGGAAGACATTTCGCCGGAGGATATGGTCGATCACATCGAAGCCATTCGCGAAATCATGGAGTTCAGCGACCAGGAAAAAGAAATCCGGACTATGTGCGAGCAAAGCGCCTTACCCAAGGCTCTGGTGGACATTGCCGTCACCGATCCAGCCAAGCTGGATGAGCTTGAAAAACAGGCCGAAGGATAGCAACATTGCCCGCAGCTTGATCCCCTATTGGGCCAGTTGCTTGAAAATACGATCAGAAAAGGCTTAGGAGGCCATCTCCTAAGCCTTTTTTCTTTTCAGCCAGAAGTCAAATGAACGCCCCGGCACAAAGATGTCGATGCCGATCGAAGGTTCCGCCAATGGATTCGACACAATGTGGGTTTCATTGCCCGGGATGAATACGGCGTCATTTTCAGCCAGTTCCTGCTCGTCATCGTCGGTGGTAATGACAAGTTTGCCCTTGAGCACAATGAGCACCTGGGCATTGGGGTGGTCGTGGCGCGAAGAGGCATGCCCAGGGGGTTTGACGAAATGTTCAATCGAAATTTCGTCCTGACTGCACAGGCTCACCCGTTTCCAGTCTTTTTCCGGTTCGTAGTTTTCGGCACTGTCGAATTGAATGACTTTCATCTTTTCTCCTCCTGCTGTCACTGTGCCCCTATTCAGGGTATGCAATGGTCCTTGCGTTTTATAAATCCGTCCGCAAACGCTTTGCGCAAAGACCGGGCAGCCCCGTCCCATACATAGAACTTGATGGCCGGCTTGGATTGAATCTCGACTGCGGGGCTTGCTGCTTCCTGCTCCAGCATCTTAATAAAAGCCGCGTGGGGCACCCATACCCAGAAAGCGCGTTCGACATGGATGCATTTACGCTGAGCAGCGATATCGGCGACATCCCGATACGGAACCTCGGTCACATAGCTTTAGAAGCTGCCCGAGCGGCTCGGACCGTTCAGCCGGAAACGTTCAGTTGCTTTTGGGTCATAGGCGCAATTCGTTTCTTCGTAGAACTCACGCAAGGCAGTTTGCTTTGCCGATTCGTTACCCTCAGGCCGCCCCCCGAATGCGCCCCATGCTTGACGCTTATCATCGGGATCATAAGCGAGAAGATAAAGAGCGCCCTGCGCAGAGCAGGCGTAGGGTATGATGCCGGCGGCAACCCCCTTGATAGGGTCTGCCTTGACTGTTGTTGCGGACAAAAGCAGCCCTGATAGCAAAAAGAGGGTTTTCATTATTGGATGTCTGACTTTCATAACGCCTAATGGGCCCAATTTTTCAGTACATGGGATTTCCATTTCTGGTTTCATCCGGAATGGCCTGGATTGAATCCCAGTGCTCAACAATTTTTCCATTATCATCAAATCGGAAAAAATCCATGGTCACGTACTCCTCGTTCCCCGGCCAGGTCTGGTGGGTATGCAGGGCTACCAGATCCCCCTCGGCTACGGCTCTTACAAATTCTATGCTTTTACCAGGGTAGTCCCGGGCCATTTCTGTGAAGTAGTCGATGAACGGCTGCTTGCCATCGCCTACCAGGGGGTTATGTTGTATATATTCCGCGCCCACATATTTTTCGACCGCTTTAAGCGGGTCGCCCAGGTAAGCGGTGCGATAGAAAGCAATGGCGTTTTGCTTGTTAGCCTTCAGATTGTGTTTCATTTTTCCTCGACTTTTAATTTTTGCGCTGCTGGAACGCATTCGCCGGCAGGACCCCGTCGTGAATATTGCGGCGCAATGTATAATCAACCGTTGGGTTTGTTTCCCACTGTTACAACAACTTTACCTTTGAAACACCCTCTTCCAAAATACCGGAAAGCATCTGCTGTTTGTTCAAGGGGGAAACATCTATCTATAACCGGTTTTAATTTACCCTCCTCAAAAAGCTTAATTAAATATTGCAAGTCTTTATTTGCTTTGTAGCCGACCATCTGCATGTTACAGTTTCCGGCCACTTTCTTGAATAACAGAAGCTGCAGGATTCGCGCTGTTTTACCTCCGACGGTTACATAGCTTCCGCCGGGACGCAAGGCCCGCTTATAATCAAAAATAGAACGATTTGTTTGGACATCAAAAATTAAATCATATGCGCGCCCATTCATTGTAAAATCTTCTATTGTATAATCAATCACATGATCGGCACCCAAGGTACGCATCAGCTCTAACTTTTCGGTGCGATCAACTGCTGTTACTTCAACATCGAACAATTTTGATAGTTGAATCCCGAGAGTCCCCGTACTACCCCCGCCGCCATTGATCAAAACCGTTTGACCGGATTCAATCTTTCCATAATCTATGAGGCCCTGCACGGCCAGGTTGCCCCCGTGCGACAAGCAGGCCGCCTCCTCGAAAGTCATGCTTGCCGGTTTATAAATCAAGTCGTTTTCGCGTGCGCAGGTATATTCAGCAAAAGCACCCCAGCCATCCTCTGCCAGATCGCCGAACACCTCATCTCCAATCTGAAAGTGTTTCACCTTTGCGCCTATTGCCGCGACCTTTCCAGCTAGGTCACATCCATGGATCAAGGTACTTTTGGGTTTTAGAAGACCTCCGAAAAAACGATACTCAAACGGCTTGCCGGTTAACATATCCCAGTCCCATGCGGTCAGGGATACGGCCTGAACCTTTACCAAGACTTCATTTTCCGCCGGGACCGGCTTGGGGACATCTTCAAGTCTAAGGACATCCGGTGAACCATATTTGTGATAGACAACTGCTTTCATAGTGATTGTATTGGCATTACCTCGGCACACCCAATTTGATATAGCGAACTGCCTTCGCCCGCGACTCTTGGTCTGGGGGGAGCAACAGTCGCAGAACAGTCTTGATGTCCTTTCCAGATCTCCAGTGAATTGAAGAATGGACCGTCAAGTAAACTTCTACCGGCTTCTTAGTCTATTGCGCAGTTTGCGAATAGCGCCTGGCACAGGCCCATTTCGTAAACGCGCCTGGATTTGCTGTACGCATTCCATCGGGGTCAAAATCGATGTGTCGATTTCAAGATCATACACACCATGTGAATGCACCAGGTCATAATGCGCTTCAGCCAACCCGGGCAGCCTGTCGCCCCGCTCTTTTTCGCGCTGTTGGGCTACCGCAATTGGACACCGGATGCCAACAAACAGGACATTGAAGGTGTGCAAGGCATCGACAGCTTCCTGCAGCACCCTTGCATCAAACACAACATCATCAACAATGAGGTCGGTCCCGGTAGCCGCAAGAGCAGCGATGGACTGATACATCCCTTTTAACAGTCTAAAACCGAGCGGGCCTATTCGAATCTCTGATACCCGCCCGTCACCATCAGGAAACACCCACAAAAAACCTTCGGCGGCTGACGGGTTTTTGCCGTCAGACTGGATATGGAACTTGTCCGGGGCGGCTCTAAGATAGTGATCGATGCCTGTATGCAGATAGTATCCATCCAGCGTTTCCTGGAGGGCTTTGGCAATTACCGATTTGCCGGAACTAGAGGTGCCGTTGAGATAGATGATATTGCCTTGTTCCATTTTGCCTTTGGTTGTTTAACTGCCGGCGCAGTCTTATGTGTTTGTCATCTTCCTGGCTATATACAAATGGACACTACCAAAACCGCCAATCTCCCTCTCAGTATACTCAAAAGAGAATTCTTGCAGTATCTTGGAGATATTTCTGATTGTGTCTCCAGCCGACGCCATTAATTTAGTCAGCCAATAACCAAACCGATTTCTATTTGACGGGTAATCAAAATCGACTATGAGTAATCTGCCGCCCCCCTTCAATACTCGCGACATTTTCGCCATGGCCTGTTTTCCATCAGGGTAGCGGCTGAACTAACAGGTTTTTACGGAGCGGAATAAATATCCAGTGCAGTGGTTCGTTGGGCTATATTGTCTCAATGCCATTCATACCCACAAAAAAGGCATGTTGGTTTATGCCCACAAATCATTTCACCACATCCGGGACAAGTCCATTTTTGTTTTTCATTCCGAATGAAATGTCTGATCCCTGATTCATCGATCTTGTTGAGATTGTCAATCATGCTCATTCCGTACTTTGTGCTGTAGCGCTTATCCAATTGTTTCAACCTGGCGCAGGGATAGCTTTCACAATCAGCGGAGCAATACTTGATTACACCGCTGGTGATTTGTGCACAGTTTCTGATTTTACATGTATGCCGATATTGTGATTTTTGATTTTCTTCACGTTGAGTCCTTCGGCAACCTGGACATGTGTTCTTTTCTCGAATATAGCCCCAGCAGAGACGACAATTCATTCCGCAAGGCGCAATCAAATCGATAGGAATAGTTGACGCTATTTTTCGGTCTTTTTTTGTCATATTTTATAATTCAAGCTCTGTTCATTCAACATCATGCTCTCCCGCTACTATGGAGTGCAGTAAAATAGCGGTCAGGTACAGCGCCTTGTTAAGGCTGTGTTGACTATGTTTCCGTCGGGACGGTATCCGGTTCGATCATCTGCAGAATCAAGTCTGAGACCTTTTTTGCCTCGGGCACAGACAGAAAACCAACTCCATTGATCTTGAAATCGGGCGAAATGTTACTGTCTCCGTAGTACTCCCAATGGCCATCCTGGCCTAGAATTACATCACCGACCCCATTTTTCCGCAGTCGCGTCACGACCGGGAAATCGTTACGATTTATCTCGTCAAAACCAAAAGAGCGCACAAATAGGCCATGGCGATCCTTTATCGCATCAAGAATGATTGCCGTCTGGAAGCGCAGGCCAATGAAGCCAATGGTGCTAAAGATAATACCTAAAAATCCTATAAAGATGAGCAAACAGCCACGTGCCAACCAGGTGCCCACACCAGCGCCATCAAGGAAATCCTGGTAGGTCCCCTGGACAAAGATCCAACTGAACATAAAAACACCATAGAGAAATAGCAGCGACGCAGAAAGGATAACCGGTGATCGCACCCAGATCTCCGCCAGAGCGTGACCGCGACGGATGATCACTGCCCGATAAGGCGACAACAGGTAGGTCAGTTGTCGGGCGCGTAGACAGTTGCCGACAGGGCGCAACAGGAATGTAAGTCCTGACATCAGCGTTATACCCAGCAGGATCAGGAAAATATCGAGCATGTAGGTCGACGAATCTTGCTTCTGGAGTATTTCGCTGCCCCCTGAATAGACACTACCCGCTCCTGCGAAAGCCAGAAAGAGGATAAACACAAACGCCAGAATCGACTCCACGCGTCTGCCCATGAGCGATCCCGGCCGGTCACCGACTGAGCCGGCAGGTTCCATCATGTCATGATCACTCCAGGCATGAAGTGACGACGGGGTGCCCTGCCAAAGGACCTTTTCATTTGGCGGCAGAATTTCAGAAAGCCGATCAAATCGCTCAACGTTGATCAGGTCATCTTTTCGGGGGTCAAGGCGATTGATCAGTTTAAAATATTTTGCGAAGATTTTTTTCAGCATGTTTTTGCCATAACGTTCGAGCTGAGACGCGCGCTGGTTTTGCGTCGATTTCTCCACCGGCTTGTTACCCGGTCTCAACTAAAGACTATCAATATTCCAGCAACTCATGCAACCGATCAAAGAACAGATTTCGCACCCTTTCGATTTTGATAGCCTCCTCGTAATATAGTGTAATCTGGTCTTTATCTTTGTACCGTTTAGGTTCTACCTGTAACGCATATGAATTGACCTGCCTATCCCAAAACCAATTTGCGCAACCGAACTGAATGTTCTCTGGATCAATCAGCGGAATTTTTCTAAACGCCCTTAGAAGGCTCCGCCCGGAATCACTATTGTCAACGCAAAAAGCAATATAAGCTATCCGGTACTCAATTCTGGATAGAACGTTTAAAATAGGTAAAGGCTCAAAGTTATGGGGACTATCCTGACCATCGTATAAAAAATGGCCATAACAGCTTTGAATGGTGAAACAACACTGTATTCCATTGATTTTATAGATCAGCTCACGTATTGGGGCGTCAATTGTTTCTTCCCTGAGGATAGCAAGACTGATCCTCCTTTGTTCCTGAAAATCTGAATTTGCCACTAATTCTATTGGCTCAATGAAGGTTTCCAAAGATATTATTCCGGATTACACAATGATAAATCTGTTTATATGGCTAACGGCAAGCTAAGCCGCGGCGAGCGGCAGATCTGGCCGCCGTGCTTGAGCACCTTGTTGTGTGCGATTCTTATAGTTTTGGCTTTTCAGCCTATTTTTCATCATGCATTTTTTTTTGAGCTACACGTAATATGGATCCAAGTTGGCTTTTAATATCTCTATCCAAATCATCATACTCGTACATGAAAACCAGTGGCATTTGTTTACAGTTACTTACCAATGACCATATTGCGGACTGGTAGGTAGCTTCTAAATCTGCCTGTCTGTTTATTTCTTCCGTGACTTCTCCTATTTCCCCAGACTTTAGCTTTTCTATCGTCCCCCTATACTTACTAAGTGCAAGTGCACTCACAATCTTTTTGATCGGGTCATATTGGCCAGTGGTTAAAAACTCTGCCCAAAGTAGGTCTAATTGAACTGGAGAGGTAATTTCGCCAGTCACGGTTGGGATTGTTATTTCTTTGGCTTTCTTATAAAACTCCTGTAACTCCTCTCTCCCTTCACCCATGATAGAAGGTTCAAGGTTCGAGTCTGCCGAAATAGCGGCAATAAGTAAAAGCTTCTTTTGGTCTTCCAGTGAGAAAAAGTCGAAGCGTTGGGCAATGTTTTTAAACAAAAATGGATTGTCTCTGAAAATCATCTTGAAAAAACCCAAAATGTTTAAATTGTCATTCACCCACTTAGGATTATGCTGGACAATGGTCTGTATCCCGCTAATAGCTTTTACCGGTGTTGGATTTTGATAGTAACCCATTAACCATGCGCCGGCTTCTTCTTGCGATTCAAACTTTTCAGGTATTTCGAACGGGATTAAATCGATAGGGGTTTCAGAAGTAAAAATGTTTCCAGAAATTTTGTCATATGCAGTTACTTTGATTTTGTACGTGCCCAATTGGTATTTATCTGTGAACACAATTTTTAAATACTGCTGGTTTAGCATTAAGGCTTGTGGATTTCCCATGGGGCCTTGATATGCCAATAAATCTGTTCCCTTATCATCTGTTGGATACCCTTTCGGGTCATAGATTTGAACGTCATATCTGACATGCAAATTCTTATCTTGGTCTGCGGAATATCCTCTAAAAAGGATTAGTAGATTAAATACCTGGCCCTGGTAGACACTATGTGCCCTATGGATATTCGGACCACTATTGGGTGGAATTTTGTACCAACCGTCCATGCCTGAATCCATTAGGGAAGGTACAACCAATGTGTCAAATTCGGTTGCCTGAGCAATTGAAAGAAATGGAAAAAGGCCCAAAAAAATGAATATATGGATAGTGAAGGATGTATTAGACGATTTCTTCATAAACTGAGCCTTTAGATTTGTTACACACAACGGTTGAGCTGAGACGCGCGCAGTTTTCGCGCGTCTATTTCCTGCGATATGTTTCGCAGGGTCTCTCAATAAATGAATAGCTCATGTTCCATACCCAAGAAAAGTGTTGTGCCTGATTGCTTTGCACCCAATTTTGTAGCAATACGTTTTGATGCTGTGTTTTTCGGATGGATTATGGAAATAAGCTTACTTTTATGAAGCACCTTTTCAGCATATTCCTTACAAGCTTGGGCTGCCTCTGACGCAAAGCCCCGGTTCCAATAGCGTGGTCTGATCCGATAAGAAATTTCAGTTTCCACATTACCATCAATCTCTTGATGAAGTAGTCCAGCGATGCCAATGAAATCAAATCTATTATTTCGCAACAATTTCCAATAGCAATAGCCATGTTTCTCATATTGGCTTAGTATTTCATCAACCATTTTATTAGTTTCAGAATAATTCAATACTTTCGGAAAATATTCCATCACACGTTGGTCGCCAGTTAATTGAAAAAGCGAGTCAGTATCACTTTTTTCAATTTTTGCGATTATCAAACGCGGAGTGTCGGCGACGATATCCATATTTTCAATACACGTAACGGTTGAATTAAGGGTTTGGGTGCGGCCTTTGGCGCCCAATCCATCTTCAATGATTTGTTATAAATCCTGCTGCTCGTCTAAATCACGACTTTTTCGAAACCTACCTGGCATGAACCAACCGAAAATCAATGTTTCTATAATCATTCTGAATTTATCTAATAAGGTGTACTTGTCATCATTAGTGGTATCTTTTCGGGAATTTTTCAAAAACTCTGAAATCAATTCTGATGCGAGCTCAAACTGTTCGTCTTGCACTTGGATCATTTTGGCATTTAGTAAGTCGATCTTCGGCCCCACCTTGAGTGTTCCAAAATGAACATTTCGCATGTAATAGTTCAGGCCCACCCCATCGAAGATGCTTCTTATGATAGCGAGCTCAGAGTCATTTTGAGGGGAGTATAAGTTTTTCATTTACGATTTATCATGCTGGAACTGAGACGCAGGCAACGCGCCCTTGCTTTCATGTCGCTTCTACAGCGACTTGATGCATAATTTCTTATGGACATCTGCTACTTTAGTAATGAAGTCATTAGAATTTGCGATATATTGGTTAGCCTGATTCTGCTGGTTAATCCGATACCCGATACTAAAAACACGATAGCAGTAGCTATTCTTGATATTCGCTTTCCACGCAGGCAGAGGCAAGCGTCGGTTAATGACCAAAAATTAACATTCCCAGGAGCTCAAAAGCAGTTTTTATCCCAGCAATATGATAATTCACCTTATCACCGAAGGTTGGTTAAATTTACATACTTCTGGATTTCCAGAGATTATTGGGATTTTAATAAGATTATAGATACTACTTTCATCATCTCTACTAAATGCTACTAACCATAGGTTTTCATCATAAGTTAAGGACGCCCTGCTATAAGTAGGGTATTTATTGAAAACGTGCTGAATACTTGATGGGATGACGTAGGTTCTTTTTGTATAATCGAACTCTACCTCTGGCGCCCAAGAACCGTTTATCTCTGTATAAACGTCTTTTTTTCCGTTCTTAAGTAATAATATCGTCGCATCAATTGTTTTCCTTTTTTCCACGGCATCATGGCTCATCGGGAAAATCTGGTTCGATTTATGTTCAACATACGTCCATGGGGGTAATTCAGCTTCATTCGAGTTTCTTATCAGAAAACTTCCATTCATATAAGGGGTCACAGTCAGTTTCTTTTTCTGCTTGCTATAATGGACCAGCCTGTTCTTTTTAGAAAATAGAAGCAGCCAAATCGAATTTTGATCACATGTCATCTCTGCCTTGATCCACTCCTTATCTTGTGGACCTGCCGTCCATTCTACTTCTTGTGCAAACCGAGACACTTCAATTTGATCTGTCATTTTGTTTTTAATTACCAGTGCGAAGCCGCGTTTAGTTCCGTAAATTTCTTTTGTCAGGGTGCAAAAAAATAAAAATTGTCCACATCTTCAGTCTGAGCGGACACTACTAAATCTGGATGCCCCGGGATATGACCATTTTGCGATTTTTGAAGATCTTTATCGACGCGAAAATTTTCATAACGTTCTGTTGTTCGCTCTTGGACATATCGGCAGCCATAGAAATAGTGTCTATCGAATCCCCGGAAACGTCCGGGTATGATACCAATTTTCTTTACATCTCCTTCAGAGGTTATTTCGAAAATGGCAGTTCTTAAATCTGACCCCCAGGATGTAATAGCAAGAATGCGACCATTGTCATTAACTAATTTAGGACTATGAGCAATTGAGGGCCTTGCCATCACATCTAATTTATTCATATCGAAAATTTGAATCCTTCCTCCAGTTTCCCCGATGAAAAGCAGATTGTCAGAAACAGCCATACTTGATACTAACCTTCTCATTTTTGCATGAACTACTGTCTCAGAGCAAACAACAATAGTTATGAAGGCAATACTGACGATAAGATAAAGCTTCTTCAAATCAAACTTCATAAAGAATTTTCCTTATATGAAAATGTGCTACCTGTGTAAAGCGAGACAACCTGTAGGGAATTTATTGAATACAATTTTGATTGCTGAATTCTTTGTGCTGGTCAGTACCTGTGCCATTAAACCAACATACCTATAAACTTATTCTTTCGTAGGTTTTTTCTGAATGCGTTCCTTAGCTTTTTAATTGATGCCTAACGCCCCGGTTCACAGGTGAGGGCCGCACAGCGGCCCGAATCCAGTGCGGCCGGATTTATGCGGTACCATCGCAACCTTTAACTTCAATGTCAAAGTGCAGGACTTCTTCACGTTTTCCTAGTTTCGTGTAAAGCGAGATGGCTGGTTCGTCTTCAACACCAGTATCTGCCTGAACGATTATCACATAGGCTTTGCGTGCCATGGCGATACCTTTGAGTTCTTCAATCAATGCTGTCGCGATTCCCCGGCGTCGATACGATTTTTTTATCGCAAGATCATAAATGTAAATCTCACTACGCTCCTGCTCATATTTTTTAAGTTCATAGGCCGTAAGGCCGCCGACAACCTTTTCATTCTCCAGGGCGACTAGTGCAATAAAATAGTCACTGCTAAGTAATCCACGCAAATAGTCTGTACTTGGCCGGTTCCCAGTGTACGTATCTTCATCAGAAAATGAGTCACCGAAAACAGTCATCAAGGCTTCCATCAGTGAAGTGTCTTTTGGTGTAATCTTCTGGATACTTAGAGACATGATGAGTTCCTAAACCGCATAACGGCGCGTGTCAGGAGCGGCGCGGGTTTTGCGCCATCCCCTGAACACGCAGGTTACATGAACAATTTTGAGTTAAATTGCAGGTTTGAAGGTGTAAGCTTACCATCTTGCCCTTTTAAATGTATTGTAACTACTGCTGGCGCATTAGAATATGTTGCATAAACCCTATATGTGTAAAAATGCCTTATACCCTTAAAAGTAAATTTTGATAGGTATTTATACTGTTCGATCCTATCTATCTTTATTAGAACGCCCAGTTTGGAGATCCCACTAATCATTGCCTCCCTTTGTTCTGGCTTGCCGGGTTTTGAGGGACCCCAGTATGCATTAAATTGCTCATGGCTCAGCTCGGATAACCCATTGACGATTTGTGAAACAAATCCTTCGGCTATTTCATCGTACCTTGATTTGTCATGTTTTAAGAAAATCATTGAAAAAATGAATATTGATACTAGAACGAAAGAAACAACGCCAAAACCGATTAAAACTTTTTTAAATTTATTTCTCCAATCATGTAACGACCAAGTTAACCAGCCTGCCAGCCAGTTGGCTAACAACTTGGAGCGTTGTAAATTGTTTGGGTTGGTTCAAAAAAACGCTCGTCCTCGCAGGTCTGGTTGAACGCATTGTTATACAATTACATGCACTTAACTCTTTACTTACTCGCTTTGTCATTGCTTAATGTTTGCAAAATTTGATTTGCTTCTTTTGCCAAGGGGTGAATAGGTGGAGTTATTCCAACAAACTGTTTGAGGATAGTGCTACCCTCATCATGTTTTCCATTTTTAACTAAAGCCTTACCAAGATAAAATTTTGCAAGCACATGCTTTGGAGCATCGACAATTAAACTACGATAAATCGAAATTGCCTGCTCAAACTCACCTTCTTCTATTGCTATTCTTCCACTAATATCTCTGGCTATTCCATTTCGTTCTTTTGAGTGTAGTTCTAAGGCTTTAGATATAGAAACTTTTGCCTCTTTTAGCTCTTTATTTACTAAGTGCAATGTTGCCTTGTGAGTGTATGCATTTGCAATTATGTCATTCCTATTATTGCCTATTAGCTGAATTTCGTTTTGAAAAACGACCTCTATTTTGTCGCTATTTAGAATCTCTAATGTCTTTTGGTTTAACTCGTTGGCTTTGCTGTAGTTTCCAACTTTAAGATATTCTTCTGTTAACCTTAAATATAAAAATGGATTCCTGAGACCACTTTCCAGTGCTTCAATAAGTTTTTTTCCAGCTTGAGCATTTTGACCATTTGCTAAGTGGTTGCTCGCCTGGATATATGATTCGTTTGTTACAATTTTAACATTCGATAGGTCTTGGATTTCTCCACTTTCTATTTTCATTCCAGCAATATTAATATCTTTATTGCCACTGTAGAATGTGAATTAATTATAGTTAAAATGAAACACAATATAATTCCAGAGATTGCCATCCACCTATTTTTTTGCTTCTCTTTTTTGAATGTGAAAATACCAATAATGCTTGTCAGTAAGCCAATGATTGGAATAGCACCAACAAAAAATAAGGGGATAGAGATGATTCCGAGCATAAAGCCAGATAAGGCTATTTTGTTATTTTTTAATTTTTCGTTACTCATGATATTTTCGTTGTTATTTGATGTATAACGGTTGAGTTAAGGGATTGGGCGCGTTTTTTGCCCTCTTCAATGATTTGTTAGCTTCTCATACCTATATTTTGAAAGCCGTGAAGCCATGCTCTACCACGTTTTATGGATTTCACGTTTGGTCACCGGTGCTTTGCCATTGTTGGTGCAGACATCGCATGCTAAAGACCGTGCAGCCTGGCAAAGTAGGCGGATACTGTGCTGGTTGCCTTTGGTTCTTGCCCAGCCGCATTGTCCCTTGGAGTAACTGCAAATCACTATACAGCCGTGTTTGTAGCTTTTGTCTGCAGCACTGGGGGCGTAACTCTGACCGGTCTCTACTTTCATTACGCCAGGCAGTGGGTCGTCAGTGGCCCAACCATTTTGTGTCAGACAAATTGCAGATACCAGAACAATACTCAGCACACAGATAGCAGAAAGGCTTCTTTGCATGTCGTTCCCCCTCCTTAGGATTCGTCAGAAGGCCAACCCTCCTGAGCCATTGACGCTCTACGATAACGTTTGAGCTGAGACGAGCGCGGTTTTCGCGTCGTGATTGCCAGAGCTTTGTTAGCTTCGTGTTCTATTTTTCATCGCAGGCCAAGTGCTTGTTTGTATATAATTGTTGAGAATCCAGGAACTTTCTTTCCATTTATAATTGCGAATGGCACGCCACCAGTACCGCCTAATGCAAACATTAACTTAGCGGCAGTCGGGTCTTTTTCAATATCATATTGTTTGAACTTGATATTATTATTGCGTAAAAATTTAATCGCACTTTTACAATATTTACACCAGCTAGTAGTAAATATTTCTACATTACTTGCATAATTTTCTTTTGTTTTATTTTTATATGGCGCCTTACGTAAGGTTGGCTCTTTAAGGTGCTGTCTGTTGTAAATTGGAGAGTTTACTGGGGCAGGTTCTTGACGTGGTTTAGGGTAATTAGGCGTTTTTATAGTTTTTACCTTCTGCCCAGATATTGGGGGGGGTATCGCTATAATGAGTTACACCATTCAGGTCTACCCATTTATACATATCAGCGGCTACTTGACTACCCGTGAAAAATATAACGAGCATTAATAAGATAGTGATCCACGACTTTAGCATTATCACCTCTATTCTTTTTTACTCGAAATAAGAATTGCCTTTTCACAAGATATTCGAAGCTAACGGTTGAACTGTGCAGCGCTGCTTTTCGCGTCTGCACCAGTGGTATGTTCGCTTAAGCGCTCTTTATGTATTTCTTCAGATCACGATAATAATTTTGGTGCGGGCCAATCAAAATTAATTCAAGGTCTTCATTAACTAATCGATAGGCTAAGAGATACTGGATCGTTTTTAGTTTGAATTTGTGGACGTAGATACCCCGCAGGTCACCCTTTTTCTCGGTACCAATCGCCGGGTCTTCAAGGATGCGCCTAATTTGTTTATCGAGATGTGATTTTTGGGCTTTGCTGAATTTTTTGACTTTTCGTTCGAAGGACCTCGATTGAAATATTTTCATTTTGCCCTATCCGAATTTGTATTCTGACATTTCACCTTGCTCTAACTCAGCGATTCCAATCAATAATTCTTTAATCAGGCTGTAGGTGAGGTCTGGATTTTCCTCGGCACATTTTCCTATCCTGGCCCAGTGCTCGATTTGGCCTGTGATAGACCGTTTGTCGATTTTGCTATAAATTTTAGCCTCTTTGACCAATTCGCCTGAGACTCTGACTGCAGTTGTCATGGTAGGGCCTCCCTTTTGGTTTTGTTGCAATATAATACATTACATTGCATTTTGCAACATTCGGAGGCTTGTTTGTCAAGCGAACGGTTGAGCTGAGACGCGCGCGGTTTTTGCGCGTCGGTTTCTCCAGCGGTTTGTTATGCAAAATGGTTTTCTAAAAATTGAGACACCTTCAATTTTAATTCATCCCTACTCAGGGATAATAAACAATTATAGGTTGCTGGTGTAACGGACATTGATCCGGATTTTTCCCCATGCCAATATTCCAGATTAGTTGAATGGCATTTAGGACAATGAAGCTTATTGGTTAACTGTTGGCCAAATATGGGATCGGCTAACCCAGCTAAGGCTGATTGAAACAACTCTGCATCACGATTTTTTAGCAATAATACATCAATCAGCTTGGCACTTACCTCAAAAGCATTACAGTATGCGAAAACTTTTCCATTTTCACTGCAAAAGATAAATTTCCCGTATACCATATCGCCAAGGCTTGGATGATCAAATACTTCACTGCACTCGGCGCATTTGGATTGATATGTACTTATTTCTTTATCCATATACTGCATAACGTTTGAGCTGAGACGCGAGGTTTTTCGCGTCGTTCTCCAGCGATTTGTTATGGCGTACCTTGTCCATTTAGCTTGAGGCAACAACTAGCAATAAACCAATTATCCCGGGAACAGCTTGAATAAATAGAATTCTACGGCTTGCGGTTGCAGCGCCAAAAACACCTGCAACTACAACGCATAATAGAAAAAAGACTTTAAATCCGTACCCTTCTGCTCCTTGAATCAAACTCCAAATTAGACCAGCTGCAATAAAGCCATTGTATAGTCCCTGATTTGCTGCCAGTACTTTTGTAGCGATAGCTTGTTCCTTCCTCTGGCCAAAAGCCTTAAGTCCAATTGGTTTATCCCAAAAAAACATCTCCAAAACCATGAAATATCCATGCAACAAGGCCACCAACAACACGACTATTTCAGAGATTATTGCCATTAGAATATACTTGTATGTTAGCCATAGCGTTCGAGCTGAGACGCGCGTGGGTTTTGCGCGTCGGGGTTTCCAGCGACATGTTATGTGAAACGTATTATTATTTTTCAGTTGGTTTGCAAGATATTAGATAACGATAACCGTATTCAATAACAGGCTCCTTCCGTTGATTAGTAACCATACACCTAATGGAAGCAAATCCTCGCTCGGGTTTTTTCTTTGATCTTTTTAGGTCTGACCACCATGCCTCAATAAAAAGGATATCTTCTGGGCGTACGGGATTGAACATATTTGCTTCATACATTCCAACTCCACTTAGAATAGCGATTTCACCTTGAGCCTCTACCACGGAGCGGGTACAAGCTGAGATAGTATGAAGTGAGGAAGCAACAAGTCCTCTAAAAATGGAACTTTTTGCTGATCGCTCATTAATATGAAACGGTTGAGGGTCATAATTTTTTCCAAATTCTATGATTGACTCGCTGGAAAATTTCACCGGATTGCAACGGAGTTGATCACCTTCATTAAGATCTTCAAAATATCTCATATCTATTCAATGTATTTTTTCTGTCACATAACGGTTGAGCTGAGATGCGCGGTTTTTTTGCGTCTTCTCCAGCGCTTTGTTCGATAGGTTTTCTATTCTATTTCAGATATGCGATTTTTAATTTTATTCACCCATTCAGTCCCTTTAAATGTTCCTAAATGGCTATTAAGAAACTTTCTTTCAGTTTCTTTTGAATAGCTACCGCTATACAATTTGGGTGAATGAAACTGGGGATCAGTATACCAAGTCAATATGTCCTTTATTATAAGGCCTACTTTATTATGAAATTGCTTGTGGTCATCAAAAAGTAAGTTTGTAAAATAATAAGTTTGGAGTTCATCCGGTTCATGCATTTGGTAAGAATATGCTACATTTTCTAATACAAAGTCGCCCATGTAGACTATTGTACCAGGCTTTGCCTCAATTATAGTCTTCTTAATCATTTCCTTTGAGAAATATATATAAAATCGGGCACCTGAATTCATCCCTACTCCAATACCACCAACTGCAGCATAAACCCCCGGTTCAGTATTCATGAGAAATGAATCAATACTATCAGTCTGGAACCCGACCATTAAAGATTCATAGTAAAAGTTAGATTTTTTCAGGGACACATTCTTGAGATTGTCAGACTCGTTATTCAGGCGAATAAAGAATAATTTTTCCATCTTGACCATTTCAACATCTTTCCACCCAGACCTGCTGTCTACTCCGACAGAAATTGCAATCGCCGAATTATCATCATTCATTGAGGTAGGAACTTTCGGTGCCATGGTCACGCAGCCGCACAAAATTACAGATACAAAAGAAAATAGAATGTCCTCATTACATTGAGTCCTTTTGAATTGTTAGCTGTTATTTTCTATATCGAACGTTCGAGCTGAGACGCGCACGGGTTTTGTGCGTCGGATTCTCCAGCGATTTGTTATGGCCACTTACATTTGTCTCTTTATATTCCAGGCTATTACCTGAATCTTTGAAGCAGATCCCTTTAATAGAAGTGTCTCCTTCACAATTTTTCGTTCTCTTGGTGCAAGGTCAATCTTAATTGTTTTTTCACCAGCATGATCAGGACCAGCAGCTGCAGAAGTTCTCGCGCCGACTCTTTTCAATCCTCTTATAGATAAGTTACACGACAAATAGTCATAAGTCTTATTCAGAACTATAAAATCAATCTCGCAGGGATATTTGTTACAATTGCTATTAATAGATAGGACTTCAACATCCTTTCTATTATAGAAATAGAAGCCAACCATTAAAAGTGCAATTACAATAGAAATACTTGCGATTTTGGCTTTCTTTTTCTTCATATCATTATTGTGTAGCCATAACGTCTGAGTTAAGGGGTTGGGCGCGAATTATGCCCAATCCCTCTTCAATGATTTGTTATAAAGCTTTGTCTGTTTTATCATTCCAGTCGATCCCGCAATACTTCAGCCCATGGTAAGTATCATCTTGGTTGTATCGGCCAACAAAATGATAGCACCCGCCACCAATATTTTGAGCCATTTCATTTTCTAAGCAGTATCTAAGGAGTTCATGGTCTCTCGCATCTAGATATTTTTTAAAGCAGACCTTCCTAATTAAACTTGAATTGTCATGCGCCTTCCACATGCTTTCCAATTCATCACTGGAAAATTCCATTGAATGGTTCTTTATAAAAAAATTAATATTGGGGGTGAACCGTGGTGGTATGTTACCGTATAGCCAGGTTCCCAAGTAAATAAGTGGTACAGCAATGAGAAGTGATAACGTAAATTTTAGTTTAAACTTCTTAGTCATCATTAACTCGAAATCTATTTTGCTTTATAACGGTTGAACTGTTGGGCGCATGCCTTTCGCGTCCCAACCAGTGATATGTTATCTGAAAAAGACTAACTTAGACTCGAAATTTACGTTTACCTCAGTTGACACATTCAAATGTCATTGTGACCAAGAACTTTTTTTCACCAATAACTTCGTCATCTGTTGAAATGATTTTTAGTTTTCTCGGTGTACAGTACTCCTCCATGGCTTTTTCAGCCAGCCCCTTACTATTCGGCTCAACAAAAGCACCCCAATCATACTTAGCAATTCCTTTGTTGAGGCCGGTTGGTTCTATCCGAAAATTGGGACCAGAACTCGCTTTTTCATAGGCCTTTTCACCAACAAAGGAGCACGCTGGCAAAATTAAAGAAACACAGGCCAGCAATAGGCAGATTTTATGAATTCCTTTTTTCAAAATTTATCAGCTAACGTTCGAGCTGAGACGCGCGCTGTTTTTGCGCGTCGTATACTCAAGCGAATTGTTAAATGTCTATTCTGATCATGCGATTTAATTATGGTTCATCGTTAATAGCTATTAAATTGATTTCGTACTTATGTTTTTCAATATTATTAATTTCTACAATCAGTAAATTAGGACACTTGCAAGCACTTATGCTGGCCCACAGAAACCCATCTTTAGGATTTTCTGCTAAATACCTTATGTTGATTACATTCTGTAGTGGTCCAGTAAAAACGGACACGGTTTTAAGCAGCATTGTTTAATTGTTCTTTTTCATAATTAATCGGGCTGAGATATCCCAGCGTCGAATGTA
>JGI26670J51741_10000107_pt1 | contig 25973 bp, 21 predicted proteins | sample WorMetfiPIANOSA1_FD_51741 | JGI IMG/M metagenome (IMG submission 51741)
AGATGTATTCTCTGGCCCAGAAATTTTTTCTCTGGCCCAGAGATACATGTGTGGCCCAGAGAAAATATCTCTGGGCCAGAGAAACTATCTCTGGCCCAGACNTANTATCTCTGGCCCAGAGATATTTTCTCTGGGTCACAGTTAGTATGTCTGGCACAGACATACTAACTCTGGCCCAGAGAAAGTCCCACCGTACCATATACCGGTAACCCGTAGTTCAGGAAAATAAAATCCTGATAAATAAATATTCTTGGCAACTTGGCATATACCGGCGTGTTGAAATAGACAAAGTAATAGTATTGGTGTGGTAGAATATGACGTTGTTGTTGTTGTCGTCTCGTTAGTTACGCCTATGTGACGCGTACGGGGGTTCAGCTGGTCCTGGCGGCCTGCCTAAAAGTGCGAGCGGTAGGGCGCCTACTGACCGCACTGTTCGCACACACGGCGACTCACAGTTAGGGTTAGGGTTAGAGTTAGTTAAGCGCTGCCAGCCAACTGCGAACAGTGCGGTCAATACGTTCGTCGGCGGCCGCTGGCACTGAATGTGACTCATAACTTTGTCTGTGATTATTGCTGTAATAAGGACAAACCTTAACCCCTTTTAACCGATCATTGCAAATGCTCGCATCATAGGCTGTGGCATTTAGGCTCCCACAGCAGCTAGGGCCTGCTCGGCTGACGTATCATTTTACTTTCTGATGTTCAGCAATGTGGCAGTGAAACCTGAGCCAGACAGGTGTCCTAGCCTACCCCCTGAAACGTTACAAGATAAAACTACAGGTAAACCAAATCCGGAGAGAAATGCTGTAATGGGAATGATCGTTTGGCAAACTAAANAACATTGCATGATGTCTTAGACATTAAACGAACATCACGAAATTTCCTGCAATCAACGAAATTTTACTGTGTTACACTGTGGACTGTACAGCTGTGACATGTAGGCTAGTAGTGCATGACGTGTTGTTCACTATTCGTCTGTGCTTAATTTGTGTTGTAGCACCAGTGCAGCCACATATTTCAGGCCTAATACATTCTTCCTGCTTTCGAATGTATCATGGATGGTCGTATTGACATCATTACTTGTTACTTTGAGATGGGATTGTGTCAACGAGATATTTTGTTTGCACTTGCTGTGAACAACGGCATTGTCATGAGTATAACAACTCTCAAGCGAATTATGCAGACAGCAAGGCTGTACAGACGCAAGAATTACTCTGATGCAACAGAAATTGTTCTGTTTGTCCAGAAACAGGTAGAAAAACATGGTGGTTTATTTGGCTACAGATGGATGCACACGAAGTGCTTAGAAAATGGACTGACAGTGTCCCGAAGTGAAATTGCCATGATTATGCAAACAATCGATCCTGAGGGTATTGCTCTGAGGCGTCAGCGGAGACTACGAAGGAGAGAGTATTTTGCAAAAGGGCCGAACTTCGTATGGCACATTGATGGATGGGATAAATTAAAACCGTACGGTGTAGCTGTCCACGGCTGTGTGGATGGCTTTTCCAGACACATCATTTGGCTGGAGGCTCACTGGACAAACAACCAACCAAGACTTATTGGTGGTTATTATATTAAGGCAGTTGCAAGACTAGGAGGTTGTCCCCGCATCGTTCGAGCAGACAATGGTACAGAGAACGGGCATGTGTGTGCAATACAACAGTATCTTCGTCGAAATGATAGAGATTCATTTGCTGGAGAGAAGTCTTTCTTATATGGGCGGAGTACTGCAAACCAAAGGATTGAATTTCTGTGGGGAATGCTGCGAAAACAATGTATGCAGACATGGATGGATTTATTTACCACACTGTCTGATGACGGTCATTTCTGTGGTGATGAGCTGGACAAGGCACTCGTCCAATTCTGTTTTATGGACATAATACAGGTAATGTTTGTGTTTAGCGTTATAAGTAGACTACATGTATACATTTCAGGCTTACTCGTAAATGTTTTGCTACTTTGAACGTCTTTGGACTTATGCAGAGTATTTAAACGGGATNACTTTCAAAAAGTTCACACATTGAATATGTTTCTGTGTCTTACACGGAAGATGTAAACTAACGAGAGTCCATCTGTTGGTCATTCTGTAAAACTTGCATTATGTTGTACAACAAGATGAAGCGCTAATGCCCTATTGGAAGCTGGCCTGCCTGCACCATGATTTTCAGCATTGCTTTGTTTGCTATAGCTGTGTAGCTATTTTTAGATTATGACGTCATTGTTGTTACTGGCTTTGTCGGTGATCGAATTTGGGTCAATTTATACATTTTCGGGCGAAATTCTAGCTTTGGGGGGGGCGAAATTCGAAAAATGGGCTCCATTATGGTCTGCATGCTCTGCTGTAGATTACTTAGTGCAAGTTTGGTGAAGATCTATACAGGAATGGCAGAGAAATAGGCTGCAATGCAAAGCGTCACCCCAACAACAACAAGAACAATCTTAACGGTAGTGAGATTTAGGTTCAGCTGGCCTAGTCAGCTTCCAACAATCATGCCGTCCGTAAAACTAAGATTGTGGGTAAGGTAGAAATCTTGTCTGGTTATACTTAGATGAATTACTTGACTTGCTGTTGCAAAAGACATAGGCTATACTTTTTACTGCGTGATGCTATGCATAGCGTTGTCTGTGCTCTCGCAAGATGTCCGTCTGTCTGTCACAACCCAGTATTGTATTAAAACGGCTTAACGCATCGTCCAAATTCTTTCACCGCTTGATAGCCCATTATTCTAATTTCCTAGGAACTAAACCGCATTGCGAGATTCCAGCGGGGTCACCGTCAACGGCAGCGGCGAATACACGTGACGTATGAAAAATCAGTTAATTTCGAGCGATAAACCGTTGTATCTCGAAAATGATGAGAGATAGAGGTATAGTTAGCTTGCAGTGGCCGACTACTTCAAATTTGTATGTCCTCTATCGAACCGTGTGGTTTCTGATGACCTTGGTTGACCTGTCAAAGTCATTTGGGATATTTCGAAACTGTCGATGGCCTAAATCTACATATATACTTTATTTTTCCTTTAGTTAACCATTCTAGAACGATCGGAAGTAATGAACGTCGTATCCCGTAAAAATTAAAATTACAAATGTTTTGTTACATTGGAAAGATATCAGTGTCATGTACCAGATCACGTAACTCCTAATTATGAAACGTGCTAATATCTCCTAAGCTATAATTTCTGATGAACATTAATGGGATGACATGCATGGAAAAGTCCACGTGGTCAAAGATCACCTTTGGTGACTTAGTCGCAGTGGACAAGTTATAGGAAGTGACATATGTCCAATCTAATAGTGCCACTGCCTATGACCTTGAGTGACCTTTACAGGGCATTTGAGCTATTTTGAACGTGCTAATGGCCGACATCTAGAAATATGCTACTGCTACATATCTTGCCTATTAAACTATTTTACAAGGATCAGTAGTTAGGTCTGTCCAAATCTGTCCAATCTTTCATTACATTCGAAATACTTCAAGGTCATTCAAGGTCGTGTGCTTCTGGTGCACCAGCGGTCGCGCAATCCGTGACCGATAGTTGGCTTTCTCGTTAGTATTAACTGGAACCNANAATTCGAGCGGCGATACAACCGGAAAATAAAAAAACTCGTTAAACGAGTACAGTTCGATTTCATACCAAAACTGCGGGAAACTAGCGCATCACGTTGTTTGTCAGCAATAGCTGAGCTTTCTTGTACCGTTTACCAGCGGTTCTATTCTGTGAAATTCTTTTGTTCTTCAGTAACCTTTGTCATTCACTGTTGCAGGTAACAGTTAACGAATTCACGTCAACGTGGGACAACCATACTATTCGTTCAAGCAACCACCCTAGTCTAGCAGGAAAGCCACGTGTTCTGTATGCATTGCCTGAATTATACAGCTGTGACAATCATCTATCAGCAGTAGACTCAACTGAGATTGTCAGTTGTGCTGATGAATGTGTGTCAAAGGATGAACTGAGAGGTGATAAGGATCTCACTGAACTTCTTCATATAGTTATGACTGAAAACGACTTGATTATGGCACATGACGCATTGTCTGCAACGCAATTATACAAAAACGTGCGTGCCAAAGTTAGGGCACTACTTACATAATGATTGAAGCAGATGCATTTATCAAGATTTTGTTAATGAATCAGTGTCTTCAGTAACTGTAAGAAAGTCAGTTGCTGTTGACCTGTTAGCATAATTACTATATAGACTATAGATAATTATGCAGATTGGTCATGACACTGGTTTGGCCAAGGACATGATAGTTGGGCTAGTTGAACACAGTATGGTTGGTCATTCTACATCATTGACCAGTTGGTTGTATATGTCACAGTTAAACAACTGGGGTCTGGTTGTGAATGAAAAACTTAACTTTTGACTTCTGGTTATCACGTACAGAAAAAAAGTGAACAAAACTGTTATACAATGCATATTTTGATGTATCCATTTATACTGTTACAAAACATTTCTTTTCTGAGATTTTAAGACAGATTCTGGAAAGACGTAAAAGTGCAATTGTTAATATACTTTGTAAAACTTTGTAGATTTAAAAATACACACTAATTTGGCTAATAAAAATTGGATATGTCAGTAACTCAGTCAATATTTATTTAGTGTCAGACTCGTTAGCAGTTAGATTACCACTTTCTGTTTATCCACTTGTTAATTTTGGTTTTTGTACATTTTACATGCAATTGCAGACGATTATAACGAGTTGTATACAGTTGTGGATACTGTCATATGTTGTACATTTATTTAACATTTCATCAAACTGTAAAAGTAATAGTTAAGGGAATTCTGCAGTTAGAAGACAAACACATACACACAGTACAGTTTGTGTATCTATTTTCTTTTTTANGTATCACGACAGCAATATTATGGTTTAAGTTCGCACTTTCTGTTAGTTACTTTTTGTCCCTGAAATTGCATATGTACAAACGCCAAATACAACAGTTAACTGAAAGCCTAAGTGCAGTCATACACGTTTATCTGAGGGCCTGGAGGCCGGTGCTCATCTGTAATGGTAAGTGCAAAAGTTTTGTACTGAAGCCCTTTATCATGCCGCCATCATGATCATACTGAGACTTGGATCCATCAGTCAACTGAATCACACTGTTATGAATACACGCTGCTGAGTTTTAAAAAACCAAGACACTATACATGTACTCTTAGCAGTAAGTTTTCATGTTTTTTCATGTTAGCTGATGAACTGGTGATGTGCCTAATGGAGATGAACATTTTCCAACAAAGTTGGAATATATTCACTAAAGAGACACAGGCATACAAGGCAAATATACCAACTGAGGGGAATATTTCGAATAAATGTTAAACCATCATTCCAAGTTAATGTATTCTGACGAATCATAGTGTACCAGTTTCAGAATTAAGTGATCACTGACAGTTTAAAGGTCGACTGGATGAACGATACACCTGTAGTGTCACACACTAAACAAACTTATGACTAATGTACTCTTATCAGTGTGAAGTCACAAGTGACAAGGCATCAATCAAACAGTACACACACTGAGTCTTGTATACATCACTGAATACAACCACTACATACTGAACCACATGGACTATGTTATGGCACAGTAGAGATTCATGTGACACGTGATACATTACAAGTCCACCATTGCACCACGGGTGATAACTGAAATTAGACTCTGTATTATATGACAGTTCTCTGACTCCTGCACAGGCTTCTTCAGACTACTCTTGCCTTACATCACCATATACACAATCACGGCAACACGGCTTTCGCAACAGTTCAAATGTTTCTACTCCATTACTCGTGTGGCAGTAGAAGTTGTGTAAGAAGGCGTAGAAATGACTAGCACAGTCGCTAGATCATGGCTGAAATTGACAATAGTCGACACTTTGTAACTGGCACAAAACTGTGTAAATTGTCACTGCAGTCACCATATACACACAACACAAACGCATGGCAAACGAAGAACTCTCAATCACTGCGGGCAAGTCAACATCACCGTGCAGGATGAATGATGCAAATGCCATTGTCTTGGAATACAATGAATGTTTTTTTGCCCAGAAATATTACTGTTCACAAACACTTTCTATTGAAAGTGATGTTTGCAAAGAGTTAAGAATTCCAGCACACCTGGCACACCGGTTTCAGTCGCGCTTAATTACTCAAGCATAGCCAAACCCTTGACTGTTTTTAATACCATACACAAAACCTTCACAGAAATCTTCATATGATCTGTGGGAAGTGGGCAGCAGCAACGTGCACGAGCATGTGTGTCCGTGCGGAAATCGTGATGAGCTGTCGTGTAGGAAAGTCACACTCGGTGTCGGTCTGAAGCCACCTGGTGGCGGCTGACGCAAGCCCGTGGCGAAGAACAGAACGTCGTCATAGGTCACGTCAACATTACCGTCTGCACATGCAACATAATTGTTAATCCAGAAATTCTGCTGTACGCTTCTTAACTACCTACATCATGCGTTTGGACAAATGATATCAGTTTACGTTCGCTGCTGAGCACTGCGATATTCTCTTTCAGTTATTTTTAGACTGTTTCCATTATAGTCCTAGAAATTCTTTTAACCTTTTTTCCCTTTCAGTCGTCTTCATTTCGTCATTTAAGTTTCAATTTCACTTTTCCATTCAGTCTGTTGGTTCCAGTTTAGTTAAGTGTTACAGTATTTATTGTCAGTCCCCCACTTACAACGACAGATACTAATGTACTGGCGTACTTGAGTTGTGTGTGACTGAGAAAGTGAGCGAGCGACAGGTTTGTGTGCACAGTATCTCCAACACTACTGGATGAATTCTCACCACATTTTAAGGGGTGGGGGAAATCGGGTTACTTTTTGGTCAAGCAGCTGTGAAGCGTGTTTGTCGAGGGCTCTTAGTTTCTTGTCATCTTTGTCGTTTTTTGTTTCAGTTTCACAGCACTTTTACTAATCAAGTCTAAAATGAATGAAACGTATGACCTGTTCGTGACTAATGGCTGTAATCATCATACGCCAATTACCAGTCACTCGCTGTCATCAGCAATAGGCAACACTAACAACAGTCACTGGTAGCTGTGTACAGTTCCGTTCAAATGTATTTCAAGGTCAGAAAATTGAACAAGTTGCAACAACAAGAATACAGCAACGTGCAGCAATATCTACGGTTGTTCGCATTACTGTCACGTCCTACTACCACTGTTGTAAACCTGGAACAGTTTGCTGCATCGCGTAATGTCACCGCCTGAATGGTCACCTCTTCAACCGGTCATTCCCGTGATATTCTTATACTTTTGCAGTGCCCGCTCTTTGACTGTAGTCATTTTGGACACTGTAATCGATCACCTTACTTACTTACAGTTTCATGCAAAGTGGATCATAAAAGTAACTGGCGAAAACGAAAAGAAGAAAAAATGGCCATTCAGACACTTTCACACTGCATTACTGAACTGTTGCAAAGTGTAGCAATACCGTTGATATCTTCGAGGAGATCCAACCACCATGCATACACTTCATTCTCCAGCAGTCGCCTATTGCTGCCCAGAATAGACATCTGTGGTGTGAAAAGATGTGTCATTGTTTCAACAGTCTGCGGCATTGGGCTGGTTGTGCACATGACAGGCTCGAACACATCAGGATAGTTCTTCATTGCATCAAGAACACCTAATGTCATGAGACCATCTTTCAGCCTACAAAAACACATTGTCTGACTACCTAGATCTGGAAACGAGCTGTTACCTCTTATGTTACATGTTCCATCATTGATTGACTCCAGTACTCCTTCATGTGGCCTACAACTTTCCATCCCAAGTGTGAATGTCTTCCTGCACTGATCTGTATAGCAAGCAGTGACTGCACTGGAACTAAATTCTCATAGTAGCATGGAAACTATATTTTCAAAGTAGCCGGCTAGGTGATTTATTACCACAGTAAACAAGGCCATACATTTAGGAATGTAATTCTACTACTGTGTCCACCGGAAAACACACTGGATTCATGGCCAAACTTTACATCATAATTTTTCCAAAATACACTCATAGTGAAAATTATAGTAAGTAATTAAATTCAATGTATAGGATAAATATGCTTTAATATTATTTTGATCTAAAACTCCAAGTATAACTGGCAGAAACCTGTTTCCGACAGGCCGGTTTAAACCGCGGTTTAAACCGCATTTGACAGAAACTTGTCAACTCTGCCTCCATGCGTACAAATGAATCCCAAAGCATACAGCTTTACGCATCTTTATCATGATGTCATATGCACCTAGCCATGAATGCTGTTAGGAACTGCCTCAAAGCCTGTATCTCCTGTCAGTGACGAAATCAGAATGCACATCATTTTTTTGGCAAGTGGTCCTTCAAAGAGACAAGGCTTGACAGCTGTATTCTGAAGACAAGAATGTCAATTGTGGTTAGTAACCTTTCCAGTGCGGGCCGCGTGCGTCCAAAGCAGAGCCATTTTGATGCATACTGAACAATTCTGTTGCGACCACCTAGGTCACTGACGTGTTGACACACTCCTGCTAGTGACAACCAATCCATCGTGGCCAGTACGGTGTTAACTTCGTCGATATCATCAGTGTCCAGCAGCTGCACACCCACACATAAGCATTACACACTGTTCCTATGACTAGCCATGAATTAGACTGCAACATGTTTGAGCATTGAATTGCGATACTAGGTGTACGTTGCTAGCTGAAATGTAGGTTAGAATTCATATGGTGGGCCACTGAACATCTTATGAACAAACTCTTGCAATATCGGAGTACCTTTCCTTTTGTTCCTTTATTTATGAGTGGGCGGCAGCAGCCATCCTCATAGTTAACCAGCACATAAAGTGTTGACAGCACTGGGAATCAACCTGAGACCTCAAACAACCGTTCCAGCACGGTAGGCACTGTAGCCACTAAGCAACCGGGAAAGACTCAGCAACAGTGTATAGATTTATGACTGGCAGTCACGTACACGTATCAACTCCGTCTTCATCGGTACATCTGGCAGACTTTCTACTGGCACTGTCACCGTTGCTGGGTCACCAACAACAGCCCGGTACAGTTCCTTTGACATAAATGATGGTGCTGGGCCCTCATGAACAATAGACACTGCAATCGCCAGTCCAGCCACGAAGTAATCATCTGACTCATCACCTGAACAGAAACATAATGGCCACAAGTGCCAGTTCAGTAAGACACAACTACACCACCTTCGCCTTATATTATTACTGAACGCGAAGGCTGATACTCATGTTACCGTCCCACGGATGGTTGAAGGCTGAGTCGACCTGGTTAAGCACCGAGATGGTATAACGCAAGCAGTCACCCATCCCAGTACTAATCCGACTTGACGTAGATTAACTTCATTTTTGGGAATAATTGTAACGTTCGCGCACCGCGTTTATCGGCCGATATGGCTGCCCACAAATCGGTCGCGTTACCACTAAACCAAACTGCCAACAAAGCCAAACCGTCAATGAATGACAGATACAACTAACTTTAGGGGTTTACAAGCACAGAAAACATGGGACATTCGCAGTATAAGGGAGCTGATCCATTATCAATCATGCAGTGACCTACTTCGTAAGTCATGGTCTGTTCCATTTCCGCTCTTTCTTTTGTGATTACTGATCGACCAATTACAAGTACGTGTTAAATACCAAAAAAATAAACAACTGGCCCAAGTAACTGCTACTATTTTCACACTGCAACTATTCACACACGTGACTGTCATCTACCACAGAAGTGGGCTGCCAATCAGTGAACTGCATGCTGTCTTCNGACTAGCCATAACATACGGACAATGCATTGTGAAGAACAAAGATGCCTTAGCAATTCCATTCCGCATCGAGCCAACTATGTGTAGATGCTGTGCAGACAACAGCTGAAATTTATAAGAGCTAATGTTACAGTATTTATTGCCACCACACCAACATCGGGGACACTTGTGTGTAGAAAGTGAACCTTTCTGTGAGTTACAGATAAATTTTTTAAAAATCATGCACTTGTTACATTCAGCTATGCACTGCTGCCTGGTATACACCCGACACTGTAACATATTAAGTTCTGAGCAATAAGTCAACCATAGCTTATACAATTCAACTTCGATATGTAACAATACTGTGTGTGCAATTGGACAATTTTCTGTCCATGTTGAGACAGCAGGCAGTACCTGTATGACTGGGATTGATATGCTTGGACGAGCCAATGAACAGTGGACTTCTGGATGCCAGATGATCAATGACCATCTGCAGAAACTCGCGTCGCGGACCCCCCTCATCCACCGCTCCTTCTGAGACCCCAATGTCGTCTGTAAATTTTACAGACATTGAGTACTCTGCCGAGTATCCTTTACGCAGAAAGGAACGCCGAGCACCCTCCCAAATGTGATTTCTGCTGATGTTGAATCGTGCAACACCTTTGTCGTGAGAAATCAGAGCCCTCAGTGGAGCCAAAATTTCTTCAAGAGAGAAGCTCCGGTTTTCCACAGGTCTGCAAACAAGCACCCATTGACAGTCAGTGAACAGTATGTGTTGCATTACTTGTTGCAGCTTGAGTTACACAATATCTGCAAATATTCCGGTGAAGATATCTAAATTGCATTCTCTGCAATATAGCTGCCGTTAGTATCTAGTATTGACTACTGGCAGCAATATTACACAGAATGCAACTTAGACATCTTCACTTGAACATTTGCAGTGAATAAACAAGAATAGCAAGCGCTTGAATATACTCGGCTCCCCATACCTCAGTTATGAGGAACTAGGCAACGTGCATTGGCGTGCTCTTTTGAGGCTTGCAAAGGCTTAACAACGTTTTTAACCCACTATAGGGGATGTGTGGTTGCGCACTGGTCCGTTGGAGGCCTCAGCGTAGATGGCGACATCTCCCCACAAAGAAGAAAAAAGAAAGAAGAAAGCATTCCCAACCTAGCGTCAGAAAGGCTGGACTGAATTGCACATTGAACTTCAGCTTCCTCATCGTCCGCTTGCGGAAAGTCATCATCAGACAACAACGACACATAGTCTTCGTACGGATGACGAGGTTGATCCCTGCAGCCAAGAACATTGCAAAACAAAATCTGTCATCCACATCACAGACTCACAGTAGTACAGTAAATGTAGTTTATCACAACAGTGAACAGTGTAAGGACATATGGAAAACAGCAAAAACTAGAAATGTGTCGCAAAGCCCAGCGTGAATAGATCGCCCGTCGCTGCAGACAGTCGAACTGCCGTCGGCGGGCGCATATCGTTTCGACTATCCGGACGATACTTTGTTTCACTCATAGTGCGGGGCGGCTGCCCCGCCGTGACTCAACGGCAACAGTCACTCGACGCTGCTGCGACCGTCCTGCCTCCTAGCGAACGCACGCAACCGACTGACAGTCTTCCGTTTCGGTGCCAACCCGTGTTTGAAACCCCAGATGTCCGTGATGGGGTCATTGATCGTTCCCATATTTGGTGGACATATACGCTAATAATCGGTGATTATAACGGCGGTTTTCGATTTGGTAGATTTCTTCTGCTTGGGGAATAATGGCGCTTCCAATGTTGCCGTAAGGCTCCAAAGTTGGTGAAATGTGTGGTTTTCGCCCCCCCACCCGTTTTCATTAGGGGGCACTTTAACGAAATTTGCATAGCAGCGCTTCTTACACAGTGCTTTCCACGTCATGTGGCACAATTTCATGAAAATCGGCCGACACACGTGGAAAAATGTGAGTTTGGAGAAAAAAAAATTATAAAAACCATGCGCAAATTACAATACATCGCCGACTACTACGTAGAACGGGTGATCTATACCAACTAGAGGGCTGCTATCCCGTCAAACTGCTCGCTATATGCAGTTCATTGAACGGCCCGACCAGACCAACGCTGTGCTGCTGCTACATAAAAACCCAATCGCCACTAAAAAATAAAAATTTGGTCAAGATACGTCCATTTCCATACGAGGAGAAGCAATTAAAGTGCTACGACCAAATTGGTCATATCTGGTGACCTTTGACATTGATCTTGAGCACACCCTGGATGCGGACCTACCCGGGGACCATCGCGTGCAAGTGTGGTCAAGATCCGTTCATTTCCCTACGAGGAGAAGCGATTTAGGTGCTACGACCAAATCAGTCATATCTCGTGACCTTTGACCTTGATCGAAATAGGGGGCGTGGCAAAGAATCCGAGGGTGGGATATCAAACTAGCACCATACCCCCAACTGTCCATAACATACTCGCAACCGTCCATTCGTGGCTTGTGAGAACTCGTCATGCCTAAAAGTGTACAGGTGACACAGTATGAATAAAAAAATTTTTGCATCAAAAATCTCATAAAAAATGATGCAAAACTTTCGAGAGGCAGTCAATTTTTTGTAATGGAGGATTACCCTGCATTAATGTGGTAACAGTGGACATGTAACACAAAACGAGACTTACACGCCACTAGCACTCGTAGTAGTAGGACACTGCTGATGATTGATGAACAGTGGATGACGTGACATAACTTCTCCCTACAAGCACATTGTCATATTGTTTGATATGTGAGTAATATGTCACAACTGCAGATGTGACAAACGGAACAATATGGTTAGTACACGGACAACACCTGTCCAAACCAGGGGCATAACTTTTGTCTGAAAAGCGAGGGGGGTCCATCCCATCGCCTCACTTCCCTTCCTCCTCCCCTTACTTTCCCATTCCTCCCCTTCCTTTTCCTAACCCCTTCTTATCCCCCTTTTGTCGCAGAATGGCCCCCTTAAATCCAGCAAGGGGATGGGGAAGCGCTGTAAGCTCCGTCAGTGGGGTATAGGGTAGAGCCGCAGCCGAAATCGGAATTTATGCATTTGACGACAATGTTGATGATTTTCATTATATTTAACTGAGCCAATTTTTCTCACCTAAGGCAATAAAGGCAAATGGGACCACAAAAATTCCACCTGCTGGATGTTGTGGCGTCTTGGTTTCTATTAAAACGTTGCCAAATTGCCACGAAACTTTTTTTGTGTAAATGGTGTACGTGATTTGAAACATGGAACACGTTTGAGTTCCATTTTATCGAAACAGTAGGGGTAATAATGTGTCCATTCATACAGTGCAAAGTAAAAAGTACAGATTTACTAACGATTTCAGTTATATCCAAATCGTGACTGCCAACCTGATTATAATCCTCCTAATGTAAAGCCCTGTTTCCAACTATAACACAATTTTTCACTATAAGCTTTTCTTTAGAGCTGAAAAATGTTCTACTTGCACGTACTCAACTGCACGCTGGCTGAAACAGTTACCACTGTACAGTTTTAAAATATGCAGTTGAAGTAATACAAGCCTTGAAAAAAACAACCCTGACAAGTGTAAAAAGGTAACTACAACTACAGCACAATCTTTTGCAATAATAGCAGCATTTTAGGTAAGCAAGAGATGAAAAAAGTGGCATTACAATTGCATGACCGGGCTGTATTTGCAATTTACCATTGACATATACACCATGTAACGTGTTGTATGTATGTTATAGACTATTGCGGCTAATTAATATATGCACAGTTACCATACATATAGTATTTATGAAATGAATGTCACAGAAATTTGTAGAACTGCACTGTCGTAACGATAGTCGGCCGGCTATGTCCAAATTTTACATTTTACCAGATACTGCTACAAATCTTTCAAGTATATACATCATGAATACAACCATGTTTAATTTGAACACTGTAGTTAAGTCGCCAGTAATTAAATGTTGTCGGCACTGCAATCAAAGTACTAAGACAGATATCGAAAATCTGGCCCGAAAAGTTTCATATTTTGTTCCACAGTATAAGAATCTGCAGTCAGTTCCAACTTGCTACAATTAATGGAGGCGGAGATAGACTTTGGAAATTGNCAAAATCGAAACTTTCAAGCGCCCGTGACCTTGACCTTGGATCGGGTCAAGGTCACACCGTTGTGCATCATTCATCGACCCCTACTAGCATGCCAAGTTTCATGATGATTGGATGAAAACAAATGTTGACGGACGGACGGACGTATGGACGGACATCCTGACCGGTTTGACAACCTCATCTCTACAGAGATGAGCTAATAACTGCAATATGCTAAGGTGTGATTATCAGTAAAACACTTGACTATTCAGCAGATGTTAGTCAAACAACTGTTAGTCAAACAGTTATCACATACTTTCGGCAGATAACGTACACTTGTCGGCAGCAAAGCAGTGTGTTCTCCTTTGGACACAAATTACCCGACAAAGTGTGTTAATTGCAGCTGCATTTCTTACGCACAATCAAATGCCGTACACATATTTGTAGATACTGGCAGCAATCAGGTAAAGGTTGCTAATTTTGGCTTTGGAGCAAAGCCCCTATAGACTTCTTCAGCTGNTGTTATCATTTTCAACACTTTTGTTGTGATCACTTGCAGTCACTGAATTATTCAACAATGTCTAAACTCGTTTGACATTCTGCTGAAGAAATCAATAATTTCATGTCCACCACTAAATTCTCAATGGTCGTACACTTTCCACTCACACTCACACACTACTACTATTGTTCATACATAACTAGACAGAAATCTACACAGAGCCATCGACAGTAAGCGTCTGCGTCCCGGTAAGTGTTGCTGAAGTCACATTAACTTTTGGTGGGACCGTTAATGTTGAGGTTTAGACCCCAAAATGCAACAAGGTCATGTTTGACCAAAGGTCCACATGTCAACAACTTTGGTCAAAATCCATGCACTGTTTTCACAGATATCTTGATCACAAGGCATTGGATTGGAAAGACGCACACATACAAGCACACATGGACAACTGTAAAACAGAATGCATGAACATTATCCCTGCATTGTCAGTGCTGTTACTATCAATCTGTAGCAATCAGCATCTATTGAAGTGTCTAAGGTATGACACTGCAGCGGAATTAGTTTCTGAAATGTAGACAATGGCTCACAAACAACGCAATGGCCATCACACACACTGAACACTGTATCGAGTGATATTTGTCGATGATGCCAGATTTCGGAACCATGACAACATTTCTCACCCAAATCTGAACTTCCTACCTTCATTAAGTTTATGTATATACTATCAACATTAACAAAAGGTAATAGTGGAGACAAGCATATTACATGCAGTCATGCATACATTTCATGCAGTCAGTAAGAGTTCAGGAATTCAGGTATCCAGAAAATATGACCTACATTGTTGTGTTAGCCATTAGCTATGACATTGATCACAACGCAGTTAGCTTGCACATCAGTTGTCAAGAACGCATATGTGATGTATGGAAGTTAACTAACATCTTGAAACTAGTAGTCTCTGACAGTTACCAGTACACACTAGTCACAACAGTCAGCTAACCACTTACTCACCAGTTGTTTCTGACGCTGCATAATCACCAGTAGCTGACGATGCCACAGCAACTGCGTCTGAAACAACACTGCATAACAGTGGCAACTTAACCAGTAACAACTGATTTGAGAACATGTGTATTTACTGCAGTCACACTGAATGTGCCGCAGAACACTTAATGTGTAAGCTGCAAACAGCAGGCAAACAATGTTCAGTTCACTAGAAATATTCCATATGCCTGCTGTAATGTATTAGCAACAGTTAATATATTCTTTACCAGTCACAAGTTAGTGGTCAACTTGAAACATCCGTACTATCTGCTTAATAGCAACAGCAGCAACAAAAAAGTAGTCTCTGCTGTACAGATTTCTGTCGCAGATTTATGTCCACTTCGACAGCAGTAAACAGCCTGTCAAAGTTGGCACATTTATGTCCACATAATCTGCAACAGAAATCTACACAGCAAATACTGTATATGGCCAAAAGTCCTGTTACTGGGTATGAAACACAAGTGAACCATGCAGTTTTAATGTACATGTAATTGGCCTATGAGCCATTAACAACACGTAAATACACTGTGTCTAAAAAAACTGTGCATTTTTGGTATCGTTATAACTTTGCCAAATTCTCACCAACTTAAATTTATAAATTTTGATAGGTGGATGGCAGAAGGTCTGAAGTTATATGCTAAATAGCAATTTTCTACATCACCAAACTTCTGTCACGACACTACGTTGTAAAACCCGGATGTGCCAAACGTCACATAATGCTGTGTGATCCATGCCTGAGCACATTTGAGGTGCATCACGAAAATGCGCTATGTAACTCCATGTTACCTTTACCTTTACCTTAACAGTGTCAGAATTCATGCTTGAAATGTGCCCCGCATATACAGACACAAGCACACAGATGACAGCACCACGTGCCAACAGCGGCATCAACGATCAACTGGTCAAGCTATGCCCACTCGCCCGTCAGACGTCTTTTGAATTTCTCAAGGTCAATTATCTAGCAGTGGTGAAATGTTTTACTGTTGCATATTTATTTTTACAAATTTATTACATAACACTCATTTTGCACTCTCTTTCCAATTGCTGGCAGTGTAATTGTAAAACATTCCAATGTTAGGTAACAATTTGGCACATCTGTCTGTTACAAGGTAGTGTGGTGACACGGATTAGGTACGGTAGAACAATTTTTACGTAGTATACAACTTCAGACCTTTTACCACATACATGCCGTAATTTATTCAACTACAAGAAAATTTGACGAAGTTCTGACAAAAANAACAAGAAGGCAAGCTACAACAGCCCGCGCGTCCCCATTCGGGTCAATTTTGAAGAATGTGTGACTGCTCTTGCACAACTGCACTATATTTTTACTTCGGGTAATAATTCTGACATCCGATTCTGACTCGGTGACCCCGATTGCCTATAAAAGTGTCAAAAATTCGCCGATAACGCAGTGTTTAGGGCCAATTTGGGCCAAATTATCATTGCGCATGAGCCATTCCGCCGTAATTATACTTTACGTTTGAAATCGGATCGCAGATTACGACTTGGCGACATCGATTAGCAATAAATGTGTCGAAATTTTTGCAGTACGACAAGGTTTTTGGCCATATTTCAGTGTGCAGGCGCCTTTCCGCCGGAATTCTACTTCCGGTTTGAAATCCGTTTGCAGATTCTGCATCAGCGACATCGTGAGTAATAGTAACTATGACACTANGTCACACCGTTTCCGAGATATAGCGATTCAAAGTGTCAATGTTGCGAAAATTTCGGACCCCTGTCGCATTCAACGAGTTCGTAGGGGGTGACCCACTGTGGAATTTCGGACGATATTTGGTACGGTTAAACTAGAGTCCCGGGGCTATCGTGTGGTGAAAACCCGGTGATCCTAGGTTCAACCGTTTCGATACAGTCCACGAACGTGACGGACAGACAGACGGACTTCCGTAGCTAAGACGCAGTCAGCATTAAGTGCTGACGCGGATAAAAATGCACATTTTTTTGTAGACGGTATACTGCAGATAACCATATTACATGCAATCAGGAGTAGATGTCCTGTTGTCGGTAACAGTACTGCACTGCCCATTATTCTTCATCTGCAAAACCTCCAATGGAAAGCACAACGGATACCAAACATAAATCATAAACATCATTAATATACACAGTGTCTCATTAAAAAAAGTGTGCAAAATTGTGTTTGTCATAACATCATCAAATTTCCATCAAGTTTGACATTTTTTTGGTAGAAAGATGGCAAAGAGTCCAGAATTATGCGAGGTACACTCATTTTCCACCTCGTTTTATTACCGTCACCACACTACCGTGTTAAACGCAGATGTTCCAAATTGTTACACAACGCTGCAATTATTAGCAGTAGATTGCTCACTTTTGCATCATCTGTTCGATGGAGGGCGCCACGTGATTTAACAAGTTCGTGAGATTAAATGTTCTACCCTGATAATAGCAGACGACAGCACATTTCATTGCTAGCCCCTTCAAGTGGGAGAAATCGTAACTCAAAACACTTCTGACTGATGAGTAAGCGCAGTTTGACCAGTTGATCGTTGATGCCGCTATAAGCCAGTGGAACATCTGCATTTAACACGGTAGTGTAGTGACGCGAATTAGGTGAGGTGGAAAATGAGTGCACCTCGCATAATTTGGAACATTTTGCCATCTTTCTACCAAAAAATTTAAAAATTTGTAGGAATTTGACGAAGTTATGACAAAAAAAATTTTGCACAGTTTTTTGTTCAGACACGGTGTAGTTACTGCACACTTTTTTAATGAGAACTGCTGCCAATGTGGACATTTAGCCAATACATTGACAACAAGAAGTGAGAAGCAGCTGAGAATGACTCTGTGAGAAGTCTANAAGCAGCACACGGAAATGACTAAGTAACCTACACTGCACAAAANCAGGCACTCACAGATTCACTTCATACACCATTGCTGTTGTCAANACTGACACACAATGTCAGAATGGCTACTTGTCACGTGCCAGTGAGTTAGGTGTTTAGTAGCCTAATTACAAGTGTCAGCTGTTAGTCGGTGTATTTACACTATCACAGTAATATGGATCACTCTCGGGACACATGTGAAGAACAACTTGTGATCGTCAAGAAGGGGACATCNTCATAACAAGCCACTAGTTACAGATGTGAACATGCCAGTTGGCACTAACCTGTGGATGATCATCCTGAGCATGCACTGCAGCTGGCAGTGACAGACATGCCGTCGTGCAAGTGCTGTTATCGCTGTGTGCATGTACATATTTCGTCATCTGCACGCAAAAAGGCAGTGCAAGCATACTGCCACATTAATCTTTTATTTCATCACATACATATACTGCTTGGTCATGTCACAATGTTGAACGTCAAGGACTCGGGGGTTACAATATACTGCAGTAACTGCAGTTAACCATATAAACTGCCATACAAGAATACTCTCAGCAGCGACATGCTAACATGCACCAATTGCCACTGTCATCTGTCGTACTCTATATTATGTGTTTCTGTGGACATTTACGTGAAACTGCAGGAAGATGCATATGACACCTAACCTGGTCATGACTGAAGAACAACGGACAGTTCCGTGACACTCGCAGCGCAATCTGCACGGCAATCGACATATGACAACTAACATGTCAATGGCTACGTACTGAAAACTGGCAAGAGTTATTCAGTATATGACAACAAGTGTCTGCATAAACTAATCAAGCAACACCAAGGCAAGTTTTTTTGGCGGGATGACATGCTGTCGGCACAATGACTGCACAACTCCACACTGCGTGCATACACAATACAAGTACACTATGAGCACCTGGATAATGCTCAATTGAACGATATTTCGTAAGTGCCAATAACTAGTAAAGTTTGCTGTCAAGCTCAGAAGCACTGTTCGTGGTATATGTAGGTAATGCAGTTGAAATATTTTCAGAAACATGTTTGGCCACATGTCGGCAAAAGTGTAATGAAAACAGCAACCCAAAACTTACAATCTACTATGGCAACATCACACTCAGCCAGTTTGTGATTACAGTAACGACACGAGAAAAACTTACTGTGGGAGTTCCCATGTCTACGAACATTTCCGTCTTCGTCTGTACACACAGAACAGCCAGACAGATTGCACTAACGAACAACTTACAGTCAAATATCTTCGGCTTTCTTACATGCCACTTGTGATTAATTTCGATGATACTTTTCTTTGATCTTCCATAACTGATTACACTACCTTTGTCAACCCACAAAACAGCGCATGCCAGCTGACAATGTGTAGAATTCTGTATATACACAATGAGTGACAGAAAACAACATTTCGCTGCACGTAGTAAGTAAATCAGTATTGCAGTTATTTAAAACTGTCTTATTAGCAGTTGTACAAACAAAGTTGTACAAAGAATCACGTAAAATGTAGTAACATGTACTTCTGCAACATGGTATAGTCTGCCGTTGTCATTAACCTTAGCATGCAACCATGTGCTACAACTGACCTAGGATCTGCAGCCATAAGCAGTGCACCACATGACACACAGTACCAGTCGAAACGATTGTTGTATTAGCAACATTTACTAACCAGTAAAACAAGCTATGCGGCCATTCGAGTGGCCGACACAATATGCCCCCACCCCTGCAATTATGTTCCTGAACAGCGACCTTCACCTCACGTTGACCCCAGAAGCGCCCATTTCCGGGCAAACAGTGCTCCATAGGAAAAAAATATCCACATCGTATTCATGTAACACAGTTGAAAAGTGCCGACATTGGGGGCAATTTTGTCCAACGCGGGCAACAACTGCGTGTGGTCTATCTCTGTACCAATTTGAAGAGCGTAGCTTCATCCGTTGCAGAGATAGTTAGGTGTCCCATAATTTCACGTGACCCCAGCCATGCTGACTTTGGAGGTCTAAATGGGGCCACGAGTTCTTTGTGTCACAGGCTTCCTTCCTACTAAATTTAAGCTTCTTAGACCATTCCGTTCTCCACTTAGGCCCAGGCACGGGACACATGGACGGACGGACAGACAGATGGACAGAGAGACGATGGCCATCAATGCTTAATGCCTCACCCTCCAGGGGCGGGGGCATAATAATGTACTGTTATTGAACGTAGAAGATACAGCATGTGTATGACGTAAGTTAAACACAGGTGAAAGAAGAGCAAAAGCACATACGGAACAGTCATCATCACTGTCCACAGTCATGTGTAGATCTGGGAATTCCATCACAGCTCCACTGTTCCCCTCACTGACTGTAACGCTGCTGGTCGTTTCTGCCGTCATGAACGTTGAAGTTTGAGTGTCATCAGTCATATTCGTGGGCTTAGGTGTGGATGTTAAGTAGACGTGTAAGAGCTTAACTTTCGTGCAATCCAACAGATCTCCCACAGTCATACGCAAGTTAATTTCGGAATGGTCAAAACTGCGAATAGAGAACTCAAAGTCATCCACCAGTCCCTTCTGTGATAGACCACTGGGGAAGAATAAGCCTTTGCTAGTTTCCAATAGGTCACCAAATGTTGATTCCAAGTGCACAAGCAACTTCCTGGTTCCTCCTCCAGACTTCTGCCGTACCTGAACATATGCGTTAATGCTGTTATCGTAGTGAAGCCATCCAACATCAACTCTCCTTTCTTTCTTTCTCCCAGTCAACACACTGCCTGCTTTCTGACGTTTACTCTCCAGCTGCTGTCGTTTACTTCGCAGACGAGAAAGCAACTCAGACTTTCGAGCGAACCTACTGTCATCGGACTTCTTCTCCCCACAAAACATCTGCACTGCTATTTGATCACCAAGGCGACTAATTCCAATGTCTGCCAACTGCTTATCATTCATGTTTGCCAACATTGTCAAGTCAATCTACAATGGCACAGAATTAGCAGTGTGATGTCATTTTGTCAAGTAACAACAAGATGCTCAGCTGAAGATGACACACCCACATGATGTGTTCATGTCAGCTGCATGATGTAAAAATAAATTAGGGGTCACTGAAGGTCATCCAAAGTGGTACCATTCGATAGCTAGGGTAAGGTTTTCAATTATAGGATGTTGTATTAGTTCTGTCCCTAATATGCACCGTTTATAACATACCTGCGTTTCACATATACAGTGACCCTGAAACCCGGGTTAGGGGTCACTCAAGGTCCTAAAAATGGACATCGTTTGATAGATCGCATATGACATCGTATTATCCTTCAATGGTATCTGTAACTCTCTCGTGCTGTTTTTGAGGTATTAGATGTTAATAAATACTGTGATATTGAAATTTGTGATAAAGGTCACTCAAGGGCAGCGAAAATGGTACCACTTAATAGCTAGGATATAATTTCCTATTAGTGTTCTGTCGAATCTTGGTCCATAATACTCACCGTTTCCGAGATATTTGTGTTTGAAATATACTGTACTTTTGCAAATTTCTTCCAGCAGAACTACAGATATATGGACAGTGCAATTCACAAAACAATAATTTCAGGGACACACACATTATGGGAAAGTTAATTGCATGCAAAGAGAGCAGCTGCTTATAAATGAGACTCAATGTGGCTACAGATTACATTCAAATGCCATAATGTGCATTCACACACTGTTTCAACAGCTAACCACAGTCTGCAAACACTTCAGCAACAATAAACACCAAAAGTAGGTACTACAAAAAGACTGCAATCAAAAAACCATTATCACACCTTAACTGCAAACTCAATGCACAAGCTGCAACGGATGGATGGCTGGGGTTTAACGGCGCTTTTAACAGGATTTGGAGGTCGCTGCACTTCGACGCCATTCGAGATCAATATGCATTTATTTCACGTCTACTTCATTCATTTATAGTTAGTAAAGAGTTTTCTACAAAGTGCTGACCTTTTGAGTTAAGATTCTTTTGTTTTTGTGTAGAAAACAATGATTTTTGTAGTTGACTTGGGTTTCAAATTTTCTACGCTGACGCCATGTTCGGTACTAACTTTTGGCCACACACTGTAAACACTCACAGCAAACAGGTAAGTTAACCTAATCAATGTAACCAGTGTCACAAGCAGAGGTATTGTGCACAGTGCTGGGTAGTATTTCAAACACAAGTATTTGAAATACGTATTTAAAATACATTTATGTATTTTGTATTTCAACTACATTTTGGAAAAGTATGTTGTATTTGTATTTGAAATACTTTCTCACGTATGTTGTATTTCACTCTGTCAGGCAAAATACAACATACTCAGCCGACGGCATGATGTGTAAAACAGTGTAAATGTAACTAGGACTGCCTCAACGATCATGTAATGTGCCACTGCCATACGAAGTCGCCACTCTAGCGTGCTCAGTTTCCCTGCATTGCAAATGAATCTATGCAACATGGATAAGACTCTATGGTGCGGTCATCCCCTCCTCCGCATCAGTTGAGTGCCTTTTCAGTGCAGGAGGACAAAATTAGGATTCGTCGTCGTAACGGACTGGCTGACGGAACATTCCATAAACTGCTGTTGTTGCGCCAAAATGCTAATGTTACAGTGTAGAGTCGTAAACATTGGAACACTTTGTACATGTAGACCAGTACTCAGTACAAGGAATATGCTATTTCTTTTTTGGGGAATTTGATACTTGCATCTGTTAAGTACAGACGTAGTGGCAAGCGTATTCAGTAAGCTGACAGTAACCATGTAACGCATACTGACTGACGTTTGAAAACTTCAATAGGAGTTGTTTAAAATGTAGTGCATTAAAAGACATGTTGTATTCAGAACATAGCCTACACATTTTGCAGAAATAGAAAGTAGGCCTACATATATTATGTATTTTGTATTTTTAAAAAAAGAATACATATATGTATTATGTATTTCAAATACATTTTTTGAAAAGTATTTTGTATTTGTATTTTAAATACTTTTTGGACTTTTATTTTGTATTTACATACTTTTGAAATGTATTTTACCAAGCACTGATTGTGCATAAGTAGTAAACTAACCTTCTGTTCAATCAATGTAGCAAATACATCTGTGGAAAGCCCACGATCAGTTAGAAATCGTTCAAGTTCATCCATTGTGAATCTACATACATTATACAATCACTTACTTTCATGGAAAGTGTAATTACACCAAATCAAAGAAAGTCAAATATGTGTTTATTTGGTACTGTCAAACCGCAGCACGATGACAAAATAGTAACAACAGACACAATACGGAGGCCTAATACATAATACACAGTACAGTTGTAATATGGTTAAAATGCACGAGGTGAATAAAATACAATAAAATACATGAAAGAGAACGAAGTCTTTAAAACATACTAGTAGTAAAATCACATTCAGTGATACAGCTGCACACAGTGACACAGTTCATGTAACAGACTGTCAAAAGACGTTGTGCTGCAAGTTAACTGAGGACGCCGAAGACACCCTCCCTCACTGATGAAATAACGGACTATTGCGAGCAGACACTGAATTTTTTGAACAACATTCTGTCCATGAAATTACGTTGGCCGTGTTGGGAGGAAAGTTTGAAGCTATGGGTCCTAGATCTTAAGTGATATGGTTGGTTAGTTTGTTCAGGTAAAAGGGTGTAAAGGAGATGTTGGGGAGAGTATCTGACGGTGCCATGTTTACTGTGGACATAGCAACATACAGTAAGCTTCTGGGGGCTTCTATCTTCAGTTTGATAAGACAATAAGGAACCACATCACAGTGCTTTATAACCACATATAACTGGCAGCACATATTCCAGCAGTCACTTATTGTTGGTGGGAGCCTTGACTGTCAGAACATAATGAAGGCAGTAGAACATTTTAGTTTCCTAGTTACTTGAAGCATAGTTTACAATAACTGCGTATAACTGCATAATGCTTAGATCCAGAGCTAATGATAAACTGAAAATTCATTATGTTTGGGAATAATTGCACTTGGGGTGATAACTGAAAATTGAGTCTGTATTATATGACGGTTCTCTGACTCCTGCACAGGCTTGTAGTTCTCTTAACCCTTTCGCTACCTGGTCCGCCGGTGTCACGGGCTGAGATTACCGGCCGGGCCGAGTTTTCCACCGACCGATTCCGCATGCGCGAAAGCCGTAACGTAAACATCCGGTGCTGAGATTACCGCATTCAAGTTTAACAACAAACTCAAAACCTAGTGGCTATGCCCCCGAATGAAATTCGGGGGCGATCTTCGCAAATTATCTATGCCCCCTGATATATTATTATAATATATATGCAGAATTGCACCTTAATTGCACCTTATTCAGTTTAGTCTCTAAACTGAATAAGTCTCACTGACCTATGTAAAAGAGCGCATATGGGGATAGTTTGTTACTAGAATTTGATATTTATTTATTTAATCATTCACAACAACTTCAAAAAAGTCAGCTTCCAGTATAGGCCTGCTAGTTCGGTAGTTCGAGTTTACCACTGACCATGTTCTGTGTTGATGCGTCGGTAATTTGGGCCCGGTTGGTAATCTCAGCCCGCCTTACGGTGGGCCGAAATTACCGACCGTGTCTCGCGCATGCACACTAGGGACTCCTGGTAAACTCAGCCCGGCGGTAATCTCAGCCCGTGACACGGGAAATATCCGGCGCAGGAAAGCTGCAGAAACTCTCTTCGCGGACCCCCCTCATCCACCGCTCCTTCTGAAACCCAAATGTCGTCTGTAAATTTTACAGACAATTTACAGACATTGAGTACTCTGCCGAGTATCCTGTACGCAGAAAGGAACGCCGAGCACCCTCCCAAATGTGATTTCTGCTGATGCTGAATTGTGCAACACCTTTGTCGTGAGAAATCAGAGCCCTCAGTGGCTTCTGTAAAAATTCCCAAATATTAACTTCTCATTGAGGCCATACTTCAATTCAATAACAACCCAATCCTTGAAAACTGTATCAATGTACATCTGGTTACAATAAACATTATTACTTACATATAGTGCTACTCCACGTCCATTCCCACTAAGATCGTTAGTGTATAAGTTGTATCCATCAATTTTCAATTCACTAGTTAACACATTCCATGCTATACTGCACACAATGCAATCTAGATATCTTCACCTGAACATTTGCAGTGAATAAACCACAACAAGAATAGCAAGTAGCCACCGAAAACATCAGAAAAATGAGTGTAGGATATTCCCCCCCGGACATTTCCCCCCTAACCCCTAACCCTACTGACCCTACCATAACTCTAACCCTAAGAGAACATGTACGGGAAAATGTCCGGGGGGATGTCCGTTTCCCTTTCCCACGGTGGTCGGTGGCAGAGGCGTGCCCGTGCCCGATTCTCGCAAACTGGCACCTGGCGACGCTGGCGTGGTGCTAAGTGAAACTCGAGAACCGTTTATCACTTTATTACTCATTTTCACCAAACCCGATATGAGTAGCATTTCTACAAGTAACACATTCAACTACATTATTTATTTCGAAATCCGTTAACAAACCTTTGTATAGAATTTATTCCAAATTTCCACAAACACGCCTGTGCAAAGCTACCAAGAATATTTAAATATCAACAATATATAATACCGGTTATTACGGAACCGTCGAATTATGGTCAGGGGTAACTCCGGGCCAGAGAAACTATCTCAGGCCCAGTGTTAGTTTCTCTGGGCCAGAGATAGTATGTCTGGGCCAGAGATAGTTTCTCTGGCCCAGAGATATTTTCTCTGGGCCACACATGTATCTCTGGGCCAGAGAAAA
>JGI26670J51741_10000122_pt1 | contig 24046 bp, 18 predicted proteins | sample WorMetfiPIANOSA1_FD_51741 | JGI IMG/M metagenome (IMG submission 51741)
GGGTGAAACTCCGTCTGGTTTTTTGAGTACTCATTGGACACCTCGCTTTCTGATATTTCGTTCTTAGCAAAGTGTCCGTTTCTTTTAAACCACATCAGAGTCCCTTCACATCTTCTACAATCAAATAAATCGCCGGCACCAGGGCCAGGGTGATGAAGGTGGCTACCAGGACGCCAAACCCGAGGGAAATGGCCATGGGGATCAGAAAGCGGGCTTGGCGGGACGTTTCGAAGATCATGGGTGACAGGCCGCCGAAGGTGGTCAGGGTGGTGAGGAGGATCGGCCGGAATCTGAGCGGGGCGGCCTGCAAAATGGCCGCGTAAGCCCGCAGCCCCGTGCGCCGCCGACGGTTGGCCATGTCGATGAGGACCAGCGAGTCATTGATGACCACCCCAATGAGGGCCAGCACACCGAACATGCTGATCACGCTGAGGGCGTAACCCATGATCATATGGCCCAGCACGGCGCCAACGATGCCGAAGGGAATCGCCGCCATGATGATGACCGGCTGGATGTAGCTGTTGAGCGGTACGGCCAGCATGGCGAAGATCACGATGAGCACGACGCCGATGCCCTTGAACAGGCTCTCCAGGCTTTCCCGGCGATCAGCTTGGCGCCCTTCGAAACTGCAGGTCAATCCGGGGTACTTGGCTTCCAATTCCGGTATAATGTCAGTCTTCACATCGGCCAGGATCTGACCAGCCCTTTTACGCGGCCGCACATCAGCGGTGACGGTAATGATGCGGCGCCCCTCGCGTCGATTAATGTCGGTATAGGCCCGGCCCGTCTGCATGTCGACCGCATCGCGCAGGAGCATTTCGCCGCCGGCCGGCGTCACCAGGACCATTTCCTCCAGTGAAAACCTGGAGCCACGCTCTTCTTTGGGTAGGCGCACCATAACGCGCACTTCGTTGCGGCCGCGCTGCTGGCGCAAGGCCTCGGCGCCGTAGTAGGCATGCCGCACCTGCCGGGCGATTTCCATGGACCGCAGGCCCAGGCTGCGCGCTTCGGGTCGCACCTGGAAATCGATCTGCTTTTTACCCGGTGCAAAACCGTCATCCACATCCAGGATCCCGGGATAGAACGAGAGCGCCCGGGCCAGGTCCTGACCGGCACTTTCCAGGGAGGCCATGTCCTGATGCCGCATTTCGATGGCAATGGGCGCGCCCCTTCCGGGTCCGCCGGCGTCGGATTCAAAGCGCAGGGATTCCAGACCGGGCAGCATACCCACGCTGCCGCGCCATTTTCGCGTAAATTCGGATGTTGAGATAGGCCGTCTGCCCGGTGGGGTCAGGTATACCCGTACTTCGGTGACATTACCGAAGATGTGGGCGAAGATGCCTTCCACCAGGGCGCCGTCTCCGTTTTGAGCTGCGACGGCCTGGGCTCGTTCGACCAGGACCTGCTGGGTCTGCAGGGTTTTGGTAAAGGGACTGCCGATGGGCAGGGTGGCGGTAACTTTGGCATAATCCGACTCCACCTTGGGAAAAAGTTCGAAACCCAGGCGGCCGCTGCGTACATAACCAATGGTCAGGATCAAGATGGCCACGCCGATGCCGAGGGTCACGTAGCGCAAGTTCAGGATCCAGCGCAGGGCCGGGCGGTACCAGCGGTCGATGCCGTGCATGAACAGCAGGCTGAAGCGCTGCTGCAGTCCATTCAGAAGCCTGCCGAAGGCGGTAAGCGGGCGGTGCTCCTCTTTTTGGTGCCCGAGGTGAGCCGGTACGATCAGCAGGCTCTCCACCAGGGAAATGGTGAAGACACAGATGACCACGACCGGGATCTGGCGGAAGATCTTGCCCATGAAACCGGGCACAAAAAACATGGGCACAAAGGCGATCATGTTGGTGAGCACACTGAACACCACCGGGACGGCAATATCACGGGCCCCGTACACGGCCGCCGATATCCAGCGGCTGCCTTTCTGGCGCTGCAGATAGACGTTCTCACCCACGACAATTGCGTCATCGACGACGATTCCGATGGTCACGATAAAAGCAAACAGCGAGACAATATTGATGCTGATCCCGCCCCACGGCAAAAAGAGCAGGGAACCCAACAGCGAGATGGGAATGCCCAGGCTGACCCAGAACGCCAGGCGCAGTTCCAGGAACAACGCCAGCAGCAGGAATACCAGGATCAGGCCGAGGCCGCCGTTGCGCAGCATCAGATTGAGCCGCTGGCGGTAAATTTCCGAGCGATCATTGACCTGGTCGATGGACAGGCCGGGGGGCAGGGCCGGCTTGATACCGCCGACCACTTTTTTGACGGCCCGGGAAACTGTGATGGGGGTCTGGTCCCCGATCCGGTAGACCTCGATCAAAACGGCCGGCTGGCCGTTATAGGTGGCCTGGTAATCCGTCTCTTCAAAGGTATCGCGGACAACGGCAATTTCATCCAGGTTCACGCGGGTGCCGTCCGGGCCGGCGATAATGGGGATCTGCCCGAATTCAGGTCCGTAATCCCGACGCTCCTTCATGCGCACCATGATATCGCCGCTGGTGGATTTGATGGCCCCGCCGGGCAGTTCCACGCTGGCCCGACGGATGCGCTCGGCCACTTCTGCCAGGGTCAGGCCATAAGCGCGCAAGGTGTCCTGAGGGATATCCACGCTGATTTCATAGTTGCGGACCGAGGTGAGATCTGCCTGGGTGATATCGGGATCCTGCAACAGCCGCTCGCGGACAAACTCACCATACTCGCGCAGCACCCGCTCACCCTGGTTGCCGTACAATGCCAGGGAGATGACATAACGTTTGCGGGCCAGAATCGTCACTTTAGGTTCCTCGGCTTCGCCGGGCAGGGTGGCAATGCGGTCCACTTCCGCCTTTATTTCCTGGCCGAGCCGCTGGATATCTTCGCCGTCCAGCATTTCCACGGTGACCGTACCGACCCCTTCGCTGGCCCGGGAAGTGACCTTTTTTATGCCTTCAAGGCCATGGACCGCCTCTTCCACGGCCAGCAGGATGCCCCTTTCAACCTCCTGGGGGCTTGCCCCGGGATAGGGCACCGCAATCCGGACCATGTCCAGTTCGAAATCCGGAAACACTTCCTGCTTGATCCGGGTGGCGGCAAAAAGGCCACCCAGCAGCAGCACCAGCATCAACAGGTTGGCACTGACCGGGTGGTGGGCCATCCACTTGATCGGACCGGAAGATTTTCGGGATTTGGGCGCAGTTTCCATTGTGATAGCAGGGCCGGATTCAGCATGACCGGCCGGATGTTAGATTTATAGGTTCTATTTAGTCGTAAAAACCTGGTTCTCAGGGCCAAACCCGTCCCGTTTCGTAGGGGACAGAGATATTAGGCTGTGTTGTAAAAGCATTATTCTCGCGCAGAGACGCAGAGGCGCAGAGAAAATCAAAACCAGAATTTGGTCGCACTATCGTGCGAAAAGCCACTTCAAGGTCCTTTGGGTTTTAATCCCGCGTAGCGGGATAATAGTTGTGGTTTTCTCTGCGCCCCTGCGTCTCTGCGCGATGCATGGTTTTATCATTGATTTATGATGGTAACGTCATTTTTAGGGTGCCTCAAAGCCCTATCCCGCTGGACCAGAAGGCTTTAAATTTTATTAAGACTTTTCCCCAACAGCATTCCGGGTCGAGTCCAGACGCAATTGCATTCCGACCACCGGGGCCGCCACTTCGGACAGAATGATCCGATCGCCGTTGTTGAGGGCGTTGTGGACCACCACGGTCTCGCGGTCCCGCCAGACGGGCGTGATGGGGATGATATCCAGCGTATTTCCAGGTTTCAACAGCCAGACTGTTTCGCCATCCCGCAGGGCGGTGCGCGGCAGAACCACCACGTCGGTGAGTTTGCGACCGGTAATCGCCACCCGGACAAATTCACCGAGCAGCAGGGGCGGTCCGGCCGCAGTGCCGCTCTGCCGGCGCAGTGGATCCCGGACTTCGATCAGCAGGCGGGCCATGCGGCTTTCGGCATCCAGGTCGCCCAGCAGGCGGATGACCCGGCCCGCAATGACATGGTTGCGGGCATAGTGAACCTGGACTGTGGATCCGGAAACGTCTGCTTGGCCTGGAATCGTAATCTGGTCCAGGCGGTCCACCGGCACGGAGGCGCGCACCCAGTAGCTGTCGGTACCCACCAGTTCGGCCAGCGTATCCTGGGGCGCTACCTGGGAGCCGACATTCACATGGCGGGAAATGACCATGGCATTGAAGGGCGCACTGATCCGGGTACGCTCCAGATCCAGTTTGGCCCGCTGGACCTGCAGGCGGGCACTTTCGACATCGGCCTGCGCCTTTTTCAGGTGCGGTTCCCGCAAGGCCAGGGCCGCATCCGATCGTTCGGCGGGCTGGGTATTGCCGAGCAGCTGCCATTCCCGGCGGGCAACCTCCTGGCGGCCCTGTTCGACCTGGAGGGCATACTCGCTGTTGACGGCGTCACTTTGCTTCTGGGCCAGGGCCAGGCGGTAATCGGCGTCGTCCAGGGCGACCACGGTGGCGCCTTTGGCCAGGTAACCGCCGTCACTGAATTCCGGGTGCACGGAAAGCACCTGGCCGGAAACACGTGAGCGCAGCACAATGCGGCGAGCAGGCACCACGGTGCCGGTTGCATTGACCATCACTTGATAGTCCGTGTGCTGGGCCGGCAGCACCCGTACGACGGGCACCCATTTGGCGGGCGGCCGTTTTTTGGGTTTTTCAACCGATTTCATCAGGTAGGTGGCACCGGCCAGTCCACCGCCGATAATCACCAGGGCCATGCAGATCCGCAGGGCCCGGCTGACCCAGGAAACCGGCACCGGCGCTTCAACTTTTTCAAAGTTGCTTGCGTTGAGATCATTCATACGCAACTCCGCTTGTGGATTTCAGATTGCGTTGGGGGGCTTTGGCCGGCAGCAGTTCCGCCGGCCACCCGCCGCCCAGGGCCCGATGGAGCGCCACCCGGGCCGCCATGCGGTTTTCCTGCCGCAGTATCAGGTTGTTTTCCAGGGATTGCACCGACAAGAGCTGAGTCAGAACCGGCAGATAATCACCGATGCCGTTGCGATACCGGGCCCCGGCTTCTTCCAGCGCCTTTTGTGCGGTAGCAATGATCTGCTGCAGCCCTGCAATGTGAGCCTGCTGTTTCTCCTCGCGGACCAGGGCATCTTCTACCTCTTTGATCGCGGTGAGCACGGTATCGCGGTAAGCAGCCAGTTTTTCGGCCGCGACGGCCCGGGTACGGTCGACTTCCGCCTTGCGGGAGCCGCCGTCGATTATCGGGGCTGTCAGGCTGGCGGACAGATTCAGCAGCCAGGTGTCAAAAAGAACGTCAAGGTCACTCTCACCGTAACGCGCCCGGGCCGTCAAGGTGATGGCCGGCAGCCGGTTGGCCCGGGCTTGTGCAATCTGCCAGTCAGCGGCTTCCAGGCGGTGGCCGGCAGCTCTGATATCCGGCCGGGCGGCCAGCAGGTCGGCCGGCAGTCCGATGGGCGGCAGCGGCGGCAGGCTGGGAAACTGATTGGTGGTAATGTTGAGCTGTGCCCCCGGCGGTTTGCCCAGCAGCACGGCCAGTTCGTGCATCTGCAGCCGCTCTTTTTCCTCCACCAGGGGGAGTTCGGCCAGCACGTTTTCAACCAGCTGTTTCTGCTGATAGACATCCAGGGCGGAAACCATGGCGTTGCGAAACCGCAGTTGGACCAGTTCCAGGATGGTTTCATTGGTTTGCAGCTGCCGGGTGAGCAGGTCCTTTTGCATGCGGCTGGAAATGATGCCCAGCCAGCGAACCGTGATCTCGGCTGCCAGGGTGATGGCCGCGGTGTGCAGATCTTCCTGTGAGGCTGAAACATCCAGGGCGGCAGCCTGGCGCTGGGCCTGCAGGCGTCCCCACATATCCACTTCGTAACTGCTGACCAGGCCGAGACGATAAGCCTCACTGCCGATTGCGGCCCCCGATCCACTCTGGGTGCGGCTGACGGCGGCACCGGCTTCACCGGTCAGGTCCGGATAGCGTGAGGCGCCGGCCTGTACGGCCAGGGCCCGGGATTGTTCCAGGCGCGCCCAGGTTTCCTTGAGAGAGAGGTTGTCGGTAAGTCCGGCAGCGATCAGGCGCTCGAGCTCCGGAGACTTCAGGTTGCGCCACCATTGTTGTTCAGGGGCACTTTCACCGGAATATAAGGAAAACCGGGTCGGCAGGTTTTCCGAATCGGTATTCCGTTTGGCCGGCTGGAAGGGGCTGCACCCGAAAACCAGGACAAGACAGAGACAGCCGATCCCTATGAGCGTTTTGACTCGCATCTGGTCAAAATATAGAAGCACTGCTTGTGGGTTGAGAATTTCGAATATAAAAGAATACGCCCTTCTCCTGCCTGGCAGGGAAGGGCGCATAGTGTCATTCGGTTTAAGGGCAGAAAATCACTCCCTATTTCCCAGAATATGCAGAAGCATGATAAAAAGATTAATAAAATCAAGGTATAAGGTGAGTGCCCCCAACAAAGCCCCTTTGCGCAGAACCCCGGCGGATACATCAGCCGGCTGGGAGAGCGCCATGCCCTTGAGTTTCTGGGTGTCGTAGGCCGTCAGGCCCACAAACACGATCACCCCGATGTAGCTGATGATCATCTGCATCCTCGCGCTTTGAATGAACATATTGATGACAGTAGCGATGATGATACCGATCAGCCCCATGAACATGAATTGTCCCATGGAGGTGAGATCCTTTTTCGTGAAATAGCCGAACAGGCTGGTGGCCACAAACGTGGCGGCACAAATGAAAAATACCGACGTAATGGATGATCGCGTGTACACAAAGAAAATGGAAGAGAGGGTGACGCCGTTCAAAATCGAATAGCCGATAAACAGGGCCGTGGCTGTCTGGGCTTTCATTTTCTGAACACGGGCGGCCAGTGAAAAGACCATGACCAGTTCGGCGATGAGACACCCCCAGAACAGCATGGTGGGTTGATAGCGGTTACCGATCTGGTTATAAAAAAGAGTCTGTATCTGTGGACTAATAGATACGTAATATGCCGTAATACCGGTCAAGGCCAGGGCGCCGGCCATCCAATTATAAACACTGCGTATAAATGAATTCACCCGTACCTGGGTTTGTGTTCCCGCGTAAGGTACTGACTGCATTGAAACCTCCTGTTTGTCGTGGGTAAGCGTTGTCTTGTTTTACAGCGCCAATATAACCACTTAAAGGTGGCTTTTCAAGCGATATCGATGAAATATGTCTAAAAAGAAGGTTGCCAGAAAACAGGAAAAATATTATCTAAGGCCCATCCACTGACAGCAGCTTCATGCCCGGCATAGCCATCCGGCGACAACGGGATAGCCCGAGGCTTTGTGGATAGGCATGGTTCAAATTACGTTAAGCATCCACCCAACGGAAAATCAGCGTCCATGAAACCGCAGCAAATATACGAAGAACTCAAACTTCTTGCTGAGAAATTGGATATCGAAGTAAAAGAGCAGAATTTCAGAACCACCGGCATCAAAGTAAAAAGCGGACTGTGCCTGGTGCGGGGCAGGCGGATGTTTGTGATGAACAAGCACAATAACATCCGCAAGAAAATAGCGGTGCTGGCCGAATGCCTGCGCGAGTTCGATCACGACCAGGAATACGTTGTGCCGGCCATACGCGAGTTGCTGGCCAAGAAAGGGTAGCGCGCTAAGTAGGCAACCTATTTTTAAAAGTTTACATAATATATCTTATCGGACGTTATGGGTGTGGGCGATTTTCCGGTATATTTTATAAATAGTAGTAACTTCAGGGGTTTTTACATACTTGGACCTTTCTTCCCAGAACAGGCAAATCCTCACTGTTTCCCAGTTAACCACCCGGATTAAATCCCTGTTGGAAAAGTCGTTTCCGTTCGTCTGGATCTCCGGCGAGATATCCAATTTCCGGGTGCCGGCGTCCGGACACTTCTATTTTACCTTGAAGGACAGCCGCGCCCAGATCCAGGCTGTGATGTTCAAAGGACAAAACCGCCTGTTGAAATTTGAGCCCGAGCACGGCATGCAGGTGCTCGGATTCGGCCGGATCAGTCTTTACGAACCGCGGGGCTCGTATCAGATCATCCTGGAGCAGCTGGAACCCGAGGGCGTTGGCGCCCTGCAGATTGCCTTCGAACAATTGAAAAACCGACTGGAGGCGAAAGGCCTCTTCCAGGAAGCGCACAAACAGGCCCTGCCGACCCTGCCCCGGCATATCGCCTTGATCACATCGCCTACCGGCGCGGTTGTCCATGATTTGCTGACAATCTTCAGCCGGCGCTACCCCAATTTGCAGGTGGATATCCACCCGGTCAAGGTACAGGGCGCGGCCTCGGAAACGCAAATTGTGGAAGCATTTGATAATGTTACCAAAAGAGGCCTGGCCGACCTGGTCATCCTGGCCCGGGGCGGCGGCTCTCTGGAAGATCTGCAGGCCTTCAACTCCGAACCGGTGGCGCGGGCGATCTTCGGCTGTCCGCTGCCGGTCATCGCGGCGGTCGGACATGAAACTGACTACACGATTGCAGACTTCGTCGCTGACCTGCGGGCACCGACCCCGTCGGCCGCCGCCGAACTGGCAGTTCCAATCAAAGCAGAACTGGCCGACCTCATCGTCCAGTATCGGCAGGTGCTGTCCCGTTTGATGGTCCAGGCCATCGAGATGCGTTCCCGGCGGCTGCAGGAGCTGCACAGCCGGTTAAAGGACCCCCGGCGCATTATCCAGGACGCCCGGATCAAGGTAGATGACTATACGGATCGACTGGATCGCATGTTTGCGGCCCGGCTGGCGCTGTCGCGGGAAAAACTGGCCCGGCGGCAGGATAACCTGGGGCGTTTCAGCCCCCGACAACAGCTCTTACAATATAAAGAAAAACTTGAACAAAGTAGTTCTAAGTTAGAGTTATATATGAATATTATTAGCAAAGTCAAGACATCGCTCTACCGTGAGGCCGCCGCCCGGTTAAACGCCCTGGACCCGTCGGCAACCCTGAAGCGCGGCTACAGCATTACCCGTATCCGGGAGAACGGACAGATCGTCATGGACCCTGATCTGGTGTCCGATGGTCAAAGGCTGGACATAACCGTGGCCCGGGGAACCCTGGGCGCCCGGGTTGACAAGGAGAAGAAGAATGGCCAAGAAAACCTTTGAAAAAGCCATGGAGCAGCTGGAGCAGATCGTGGCGGAACTTGAGGCCGGTGATATCCCCCTGGAAAAGGCCCTGCAAAAATTCGAAGAGGGCATGGCCCTGTCAAAATACTGTGCCCAGCGGCTCGACGAAACTGAAAAGAAGGTTGCCCTGCTCCTGACCGACAATGCGGGGCAGTTGACAGAAAGCGATTTTTCAGAGGAGTCATAACGTTCATGTTCGATCTGCAAGCCTACTTCGCACGCTGCCGTGACCAAGTGAACCGGGATATAGAACGCCGTTTCCCTGAAAATGAAGAAACGCCGCGTCTGTACGCAGCCATGGCCTATTCGCTCAAAGCCGGCGGCAAAAGAGTACGGCCGGCCCTCTGCCTGGCCGCAGCCGAGGCCGTGGGAAAGGTCGACGATGATGTGGTGGCGGCTGCCACGGCCCTGGAAATGGTCCATACCTATTCGTTGATTCATGATGACCTGCCGGCCATGGACGATGATGCGCTGCGTCGCGGCCGACCCACCTGCCATGTGGCCTTCGATGAGGCTACGGCTATCCTGGCCGGCGATGCCCTGCTCACGCTGGCGTTCGATATCCTGGCCGCTACGGCCCGCACTTCAGACAAGGCCCCCGCGAACTGGCTGCAGGTCATCCGGGGACTGGCTCTGGCCGCCGGCCCGCAGGGGATGATCGAAGGCCAGATGCGTGATATCAACTCTGAAAACAAGTCGTTACCCAGGGAAGCGTTGGAGCGGATGCACGCACTTAAAACCGGGGCCATGATTGTGGCCGCGGTTGAGACCGGGGCGCTGTTAGGAGGAGGCAATCGATCGCAGGTGAACCACCTGCGCACCTATGCCGAACACGTCGGCTTGGCGTTTCAGGTGATGGATGACATTCTGAACGTCAGCGGCGACCCCGCATTGATGGGTAAGGCGACCGGCACCGACCAGGCACGCAACAAATCCACCTACCCGGCCCTGATGGGCCTGACACAGTCCCGGGATTTCGCCGAAGACCTCGTATCGAAAGCCTTGCAGGCGCTTGACAATTTTGATAACAGGTCTCAACCTCTTAGAGCCTTGACAAACTACATAATAGAGCGCAGAAGATAGGAACCGTAGCCCATTGAGCCTGCTTGACACCATAAACAGCCCCGAAGACCTCAAAAAGCTTGATCGTTCCCAACTTCCTCAAATTGCCGAGGAAATACGAAAGGTTATCGTCGAAGTCGTATCCCGGACCGGGGGGCACCTGGCCTCCAGCCTGGGCGCCGTGGAACTGGCCATTGCCATCCACTACGTTTTCGATGTCCCCGAGGACAAGCTGATCTGGGATGTGGGGCACCAGGCATATGCACACAAACTGCTCACCGGTCGCCGTGACCAGTTCGATTCCCTGCGGCAGCATGGGGGCATTTCCGGATTTACCCGCAGGAGCGAAAGCAATTACGACGCCTTCTCTACCGGCCACAGCAGCACCTCGATATCGGCCGGGCTGGGAATAGCCTGTGCCAAAAAGATCAAGAACGAATCTTCCAAAGTAATTGCCGTCATCGGTGATGGCTCCATGACCGCCGGCCTGGCTTACGAGGGACTCAACCAGGCCGGCGATACCCACAAGGACCAGGACATCATCGTCATCCTCAATGACAACGATATGTCTATTTCCCAAAACGTGGGCGCCCTCTCCTCATTTCTGAGCCGGACGTTTTCCGCCCGTAAACTGCAGGAACTTCGCAAAGACCTGGGTGCCTTTCTGAAATGGCTCCCGAAAATCGGCGATGATGTCTACCAGATAGCCAAACGCTCGGAAGAATCCTTCAAGACCTTTGTCACCCCCGGTATGCTGTTCGAAGCCTTCAATTTTGAGTATTTTGGCCCCATCGACGGCCACCGACTAAGCCATCTAATTGATATATTAAATAATATTAAACATCTTAATGATCCGGTCCTTTTACACGTCACCACTAAAAAAGGCAAGGGCTACCGGCCGGCGGAAGAAAACCCGGTCTATTTCCATGGCTGCGGGAGTTTTCATATCGAGACAGGCAACGGGACCTGCGAATACAGCGCAGTTCCGTCCTATACCGACGTGTTCGGCAAGACCATGATTGAACTGGCCGCCCGCGACGAGCGCATCGTCGCCGTGACGGCCGCCATGCCGGAGGGGACCGGGTTGTCGGCCTTCGCCAAGCAGTTCCCCGACCGGTTTTTTGATGTGGGCATTGCCGAGCAGCACGGGGTCACCTTTGCCGCCGGCCTGGCGACCGAAGGTCTGAAACCGGTGGTGGCCGTCTATTCGACCTTTCTGCAGCGCGGTTTTGACCAGATTATCCACGATGTCTGCCTGGAATCCCTGCCGGTGGTTTTCGCCATCGACCGGGGCGGCCTGGTGGGCGAAGACGGTCCGACGCACCATGGCCTTTTTGACCTAGCCTATCTGCGCAGCCTGCCGAACATGGTGGTGATGGCCCCCGGGGACGAAAATGAGCTGCGCCGCATGCTGCTGACCGCCGTTGACCACGATGGTCCTATCGCGATCCGCTATCCGCGGGGACGGGGTATCGGTGCCGAAATCGAAGACCCGCTGCAGCCCCTTGCTATCGGACGGGCCCGGGTACTGCGCGAAGGTGGCGATCTGCTGCTGCTGGCCATGGGCCGGTGTGTTGACGAAGCATTAAAAGCCGCTGAAATTCTTGATGAAAAAGGGGTCTCAGCGACAGTTGTGAACAGCCGTTTCGTTAAACCGCTGGATGAGGCCTTGTTCGTTGAACTGGCAGTCAAACACACCCGCATCGTTACGGTGGAAGAAAATGTGCGCCAGGGCGGGTTTGGCAGTGCGGTCCTGGAGTGCCTGCACGACGCCGAATGCACTGGATTCACCCTGAAACGAATCGGCTTGCCGGACACGTTTGTAGAGCACGGTTCACCGGCCGCGCTACGTTCCAAATACGGTCTGGATGCGGATGGGATTGTAAAGGCAGCCCTCGCAATGCTGCCCTGAACTAAACAAGATCATTCTTTCGAATAAGGTCGCATATCCCTTTCATTCTGAGGAGTGTAACAACGAGCCGTCTTTGCCACAGTAGCGCATTCAGTAAAGGATACCGGCCCCAAGAGCCAGGCTTTGGGACGCCCCTAAAAGGGGCTTTACTATCAAAACACAAAAGCAAAACCATGCATCGCGCAGAGACGCAGAGGCGCAGAGAAGACCACGCATATTATCCCGCTACGCGGGATTAAAACCCAAAGGGCCTTGAAGTGTCTTTTCGCACGAGAGTGCGACCAAATCCCGGTTTTGATTTTCTCTGCGCCTCTGCGTCTCTGCGCGAGAATGATTGCTTTACGGCACAGCCGACTATCTCTGACCCCTGTGGAATGGGACAGGCTAGGCCCTGAAGACCAGGTTTTAAGGAGCTGAAAAGAATAGACCACTTCGGGTTGGTTTTAAATTAAATCGCGGTTGATCTTGAACTTCTTGATTTTGTAGTACAGGAGTTGGCGAGAAATACCCAGGGCTTTAGCGGTCCGGGTGATGTTGCCCTGGTTGGCGGCCAGCGTGTCTGCGATGATCGTCTTCTCGTGGGCGGCGGTAGTCTTGGTCAGACCGGCGGGCTGGGGTTGCGACGGGGCCGCCTCCCGCGCCGGGTGCTCTTCCGGCTGGCTTTTCACGGACCAGTTCGAAAAGTGGCTTTGCAGGTGTCGGGGCTGGATTTCAGCACCGGTCCCCACCACGTTCATGGCCCCTTCGATCACGTGCTCGAGTTCGCGGACATTGCCCGGCCAGTTATAGACCTTGAAAAGATCCATCACTTCGCTGGAGATGTGCTTTACATTTTTACCCAGCAGCACATTGTGTTTGGCGATAAAATGCGCCGCCAGAATCTCCAGATCACCCATCCTTTCCCGCAGGGGCACGATATGGATGAACACGACGCCCAGGCGGTAAAACAGATCCGATCGTAAAGTGCCGTCCGTTATGGCCAAATGGGGGTCCTTGTTGACGGAGCTGACAATCTTGAGATCGATTTCAATTTCCTGCAGGGCCCCGACACGCCGGATGCGCTTTTCCTGGACACTGCGCAGGATTTTACTCTGCAGCCCCACCGGCATGGAATTGACCTCATCTAAAAAAATAGTGCCCTTGTTGGTTCTTTCGAAAAGGCCGGCCTTGTTCACCGAACCGGTAAACGCACCCTTCGAGGTCCCGAAGAGGATCCCCTCCAGAAGATTTTCGGGAATGGCCGCGCAGTTCACCGGGGTGTATTTCCGGGCACTGCGGGAGCTGTGGTTATGGATGGCCCGGGCAAACAGCTCCTTGCCGGTACCCGTCTCGCCAAAAAGCATCACCGGCGACGGGGTACCGGCCGCCATACGGGCCGAATTGATTGCTTCGATAAAGGCGGGGTCCGTGCCGATGATTTTCTCGAAGGTGATAGCGGCAATATCAAACTGCCGGTCATTCTCCGGCAGCGGCATGGCGGCAATGGTCTCGGTCATGACGTGGTAGTCTTTGACGAAACAGATCGCACCGACCAGTTTGTCCCGATTGAAAATCGGCATTACCGTGTGGATGGTATTGGCGAACTTGCCCATGCGGGTACGGTAGTAAATGGGCTCATCGATGATGGCGGTACGTTTCGCCAGGCACTGCAAGACCAGGCTGGTGGTGTTGTCAAGGTCGTAGATATCCGTGATTTTTTGTGAGAGGGCCTGGTCCGGCGGTAATTCATCTATCCGGGACATGGCCTGGTTGTAGTAGACAATGACCCCTTCGGCATTGGTGACGAGCACGCCGTCGCTGAACTCATCGAAAAGGGACAGGTAATTGGCACTGTCCAGATCAAGCAGGAAACGGCCCGGTCTTTTTTGAGGGGAATCAGTCATTTTTCAGCTGTTTGGTCAACTCCGGGATGACGTCAAGAGCGTCGGCCACCGCGAAGTAGTCGCAGTTCGCCATGATGGCGGCCTGTTCATCCGTATTGATGGCGATCACCAGACCCGCTGTTTTCATCCCGGCAAAGTGCTGCACCGAGCCGGAAATACCGCAGGCTATGTAGACCCGGGGGCTTACCTTCTCCCCGGTTTGACCTACCTGCATGGAATAGGGCACCCAGCCGGAATCAACCGCCACCCGCGAGGCACCCACCGCGGCGTTGAGTTGCGCGGCACACGCGTGCAGGAGACTGAAGTTTTCACCGTTGCCCATCCCCCGCCCGCCGGAAAGAATAACGTCCGCTTCGGCCAGATTGATCCTGGCCTGCTCGTCAACCCGCTCGGTCTGCAGCACCTGGAAACAACTCGTTTCCAGATTTTGGCCCTCAAAAGAGACAACCTCGGCCGCAGCCGGGGCCGGCACAGGCTCAACGACATTGGGCCGGATGCCGAAAACTGAAACCTTCCCGGTAACTTCTATGGTGGCCAGCGTCTTGCCCGAAAACTGGGAGGTCCGGGCTCTTTTCTGATCAAAATCTACCGCGATACAATCCATGACCAGCGGGGCATCCAGGACAGCTGCAATCCGGGGAAGCAGATCTTTGCCATGCGCGGTGGAAAGGCCGATGAGGAAATCGAAATCGAAGGCCCCCGCCGCCTGGACCAGGGCAGTTGCCAGAACAACCGGGTTTTGCAACTGGTCTGCGGTCAGGTCCAGGGCCACAATCCTGGTAATACCATAGGTTTCCAACTGGGCCTTGACGGCGGCAGCCGTTACACCGGCGACAAAGGCCGTCAATTGGGTGTCAGCAGCCCGCGCCAGGGTGATCATCCCCAGATTGGCACTTTTCAGGTGCCCGTTCTCCGCCTCTATCAGAATGCCGATGTTCTTCATGTAACGACCTTGGCTTCTTCTTTCAAGATAGTAACAATCCGGGTCGCAATCTCCCCGGGCGAGCCGTTGATCTGGCGGGGGTTGCGCGCCTGCAGAAGCGGCTCCAGAGCTACCACGCGGGAACTGCCCGGCGGCGTATCGATTCCCAGGTCGCTGAACGCCACCACCTGTAACGGTTTTTTGCGGGCTTTGACCACATCGGGAAAAGTGGGATAGGCCGGGGTATTCAGCCCGCGTCCGGCGGCCACCACGCACGGCATGGACAGTTCGCAGGTCCGGGTCCGGCCGCCGGCCAGTTCATAGGTCACCACCGCCCGCTCGTTCTCAGCCTCGATAGCAACCGCGTTGGTCACGACAGGGTAATCGAACAGGGCCCCGATGCGAAACATGGTCTGCATACCTTCGGCGTCGATGGACTCTTTGCCCGTCAGGATGATGCCGGGCGACCCGTCCTTTTCTATCGCGGCCTTGAGGGCCCGCGCCGTGGTCATACTGTCAGGCACCGCCCGGGCTTCGACCAGGATACCCCGGTCGGCCCCCATGGCCATGGCGGACCGAATGGTTTTCGCGGCGTCCTTTTTGCCCAGGCAGACGGCAATGATTTCAGCATCCGCAAATTGCTGCTTCAATCGCGTCGCTTCCGTGACAGCATGCTCGTCATAAGGGTTGAGCAGAAAAGCAATTTTCGCGTCTATGGACTGGCCATCAACGATAGTGATGTTGGCCGCGGAATCAGGCACATGTTTCACACAGACATAAATTTGCATCTTATACGTCCACCATTTTCAGACCAAATGATACCTGCTAAACAGATGATTTGCGTCGGTTCAGATCCTAACTCAATTTTTCGGATTTCGCTCTAAATTAGGGGTTTGCTCTTTGTGGGAGCGGCATCTTGCCGCGAAAAAGGCAACCTTGGGGCACACTGATCGCGGCAAGATGCCGCTCCCACATAAAACCCGAAAGTCGCAACCTTACCTACACCAATCCCAGGCCTTTTTCCAGCACTGACTTTTACAGTGTCACTCTGAGTGCAGCGAGCCGACTCCGCCAAAGCAGCCACGGCGGCGACGGCCGGGAGAGTCCCGCACATGCAATGGCCATGTTGAACTATAAGATATTCTTCGGCGTTCCACTCCTCAAGAATGACAAAAGAAAATCATGCAACCACACTATGGCAGCGTCATGCTTACACGGAACATACACCCGGGTCCCACGCGGAAAGCATCAGGGGCAGTGCAGGTTTTAAACCCAAACACTGCCCCTTGGAATCAAAACAGGCAAATGGCACCAGGAAAAGAACTCTCGGTACAGAGGAAGCTATCCGTTCACCGAAAAACTGGAGTTAGTGTTGATCTCCCGTTTCCGGGAAAAGAACCCCACATTGGTAGAACGCCCGATATATTTAAAGGTGTACTGAAAAGGCTCGTTATCGTGGTCCAGCCCCTTCTCACAGTTGTCAATCAACTCCGCCATCATGCGGCCCACGACCGGCGCGTTCTTGTACTGGTTGCCGGAAGTCCCGATGGCCATGTAGAAACCGTCCAGGTCGGATTTATCGTAGATCGGAATCCAGTCATCGGAACAATCGTAGAGGTCCACCACGCCCCTGGGCTGATTGGGTACCGGCAGGGTGGGGATGCGCTTGCCCAGCCGATAACACTGGGCTTTCCACTGTTCGTCGGTGAGGACGTTGTCGCGGCCGTGGCCGCCCTTCCCGGCGTAGAACTCATCCGGGTCCACCCATTCCTGGGGGTCACAATCCGGATCTTCGCTGCCGATCAAAAAGGTATTGCCCACTTCCGGCCGGACATAGCAGCCGATATCGCCATCGGACATGTGATACCCGTCGTTGAGGTAGTCGTAGTCGTCCGGCGAGGGGCAGTACATGACTTCATGGCGCAGGGCCTTGGTTTTGATATTGCAGCCTTCCCACACGCCCGCGGCCATCTGGTTTATTTTATAGGAATGCGGACCGCCCACATTCACCACGATACCGGCATCGATCTGGGTACCGTCCTTCAGGGTGATCCCCGTCACTTTGCCGCCCTCACTGCGCACAGCCACTACTTCGGCGTTAAACTTGAACTCGGCGCCTTTGGCCTGTGCGGCGCGCATGATGTTGTGGGCCGACAGGGCCGGGTCGTTTACATAGCCGCCCTCGGGGCAGAAAATGGCCCCTTCCACATAATCGGAGGGGTCGTCAAAAAACTGGGGATCTTCAGGACGCCGGACCGGCCAGAATTTGTGCAGGTCGGCCACCGGCACCTTTTCCAGGAGCGTCTCGCGGTCCCACTCTTCGTACTGAACGCCCACTTCATCATAGTTTTGTTTGACCTTACGCCAGTCATGCCCATCGGATTTAATCAGGATCGAACCGGTATTCATGTAGCGCGCCAGGCCCTTTTCATCTTCGACATGGTCCAGGTAATTTTCCCAATCCAGCCAGTATTTGAATCCTTCATAGGCCATGGCCACGCCATCAGCCGTTGAATAGTGGGCCCTGACGATGGCGCAGGATCCGGACGTGGAGCCTTCCCCCGCATCCGGCAGTTTATCCACGTTCAGCGTTTTATAACCCATCTTGGTGAGTTCATAGGCAATGGGGGCGCCGATGACACCCGCACCGATAACAATGGCATCGTATTTCGCGTTCATGGTCATCATCTCCTTGGTAAGCCGCCGGGCGGCTGTTATTTATATATCCGCGGCCGGTCGCCACCGGCGGCCGACAGGGTTTGCGGGTCTAGGGCTCTTTTGCGGTCACAGACTCTGGAACCATTGGGTAAAACGATGCTCTCCAGCCGGCCGGAGCCCGAACTCTTCGCCGGCCGCCATGATCGCATGAATCATATCCCGTCCATATCCCCGTGAGCAGGTGAGGACCAGACCGGCTGTTTCCGCATCCCGGTTCAGGGTTACGATCTGGCAGGGCACATGGGCCAAAGGTCCCTGATACAAAAACGGGGGCTCCCGGTCGGAAGCCATAAAGTCCAGGGCCGTTAATTTTTCACAGATACTAAAGACCTGCGCTCCGATCAAGGCAATAAACAGGGTGGCTTCGGTCACCTCTGTGTATTCCGGCGCTTGCGGGAAATCCGGCTGTTCTCCGTCCAGGTGGTAGAGGGAGACCTGGGTCCGGTTCATCCGGTTGGCCAAGATACCGTGGGCCACAACCGACCGGCCGGGGGTATCCGGGACGGTCATTTTGAAAGGTCTTTTTGAAGCGAGGTCTGAAGACTGCAGGTCCAGCCGGGGCCGGTGACTCAGGTCCACCAGGTAAGGCCCCGGGCCCTCATCCTGGTATTCCAGGACAACCTGCCAGTGGTCCCGCGCTTCAGTTCTCAGCGGTGTCCCCGGCAACTCGACCGGTGAAATTCTTTGGATTGTGTTCATGCTGATTCCTTACATTTTCATGCGTTTGCCTTCGGGATCATAAAAGGGCATCTTGACGACTTCGCCATAAATCAGTTCGCCGCCGCATTCGTCTTCGAAAAAGGCCAGCCGGGAGCCAGGCTGGGCAAGGTCCGCTTCAACCAGGGCCATGCCTACCGCTTCCTTAAGGGCAAAACTGTCGCGGGCCGTGCAGACGTATCCGCGGATGGTCTGATCCACAACCACCGCCCCATCCCGGGGAGCGCGGCCGTTGTTCTCCATTTTAAACCCCACCAGTTTCAAGCGCGATGGATCATTTTCCGCCTGGCGCAGGGCCACCGCGCCGACTTTTTTGGCTGCGGCATTGGTGCGGTCCCAGAGAAAGCCCAGCCCCACATCCAGAAGATTGGTGCGCTGCTCGGATTCCTGTCCCAGGATGATGTGGCCCTTTTCCATGCGCAGCACATTCTGGGCTTCGACCCCGAAATTCTGGATATTGAATTCCTGGCCCGCCTCTTTCAACATGGTCCAGACAGACGGCATGTAGGATGACGGCACGTGCAGCTCATAGGAAAGCTCGCCCACAAATCCAAGCCGCATGGCCCGCACCGGGATGGTGTTGTGCATTTTGAACGCCTTGTATTCGGCAAAACCGAATGATTCGTTGGTCACATCGATGTCTACCACCTTGGCAAGCACCTTGCGGGCATTGGGCCCGGAGAGATTAATAACCCCCAGGGCATCGGTCAGATTGACCAGGGCAAAATCCCACCCGTCGTAGCGGGTGTGGTAGCGAATCCACTCGACTGTCTGCCCGGCCCGGGCTGTGGAGGTGGTGAAGTAGTAATCATTGTCTCCCTGTTTGACCACCACCCCGTCGTCAATGACGCAGCCGTCATCGTTGCACATGGCCGAGTACTTGATCCGCCCGGCCTGCGCTTTGGCCATATCGGACACATAGACCCTTTGCAGCGCCTTTAAAGCATCCGGACCGTGAATCCTGAACTTCCCTAAAGTGGAGCCGTCCAGCATGCCCACGTTGTTGCGGACATTTTCTATTTCAGCCTGGCAGGCAAAATCTTCGGAAAAATAGCGGGCGCGCTGCCAAACCCCGATATTTCTGAAAATACCGCCATCCTGACGCTGCATGGCATCCATGGGGGTCTGTTTGAACATGGTATGCTTGGCACCGGCGTAGGTTGCTATCCGGGTAGGCACCAGGGGGGGACGCACGGTCGTGGGACGGATGGTAATGTCGGAAAGGGCCTGGTATTTGGCGGCATACAAAGGGAGGTTGTGTCCCGGAATACCGCCCTGGCCGGGCCCCAAGCCGGCGCCGGAAAAACGTTTGATCAGCTCGGGGACATCGAAGCCTTTATCGATGGCCTGTTTGACATTCTTTATGGTCGTGTCCTCGTCGAAACAAATAAAACTCTTGCGCCCCTTCACCGGGGCGGTGACGAACTTGGTGCCCCGCGCCGGGCCGGGCAAATGCTCTCGTTCTGTCCGGACGGCCGCAACCGCCGCAGCCACATCCTTCCCGCAATCCCGGGCCGCCTGCAGACCGGCCAGCCGGCCCGAGGCTTCAATGGCCAAGCTGTCGTCCAGTCCCAGCATGCGGCCGGCCGCGTACATTTTGGCGGGCAGCTCGGCGGGCAGGAAATAGCCGGTGTGATTGTCGTACTGCAGTTTGGCCTGCGCCACGGTCAAGGCCCCGGTCACCGGCGTCAAGCCGGCGGAAGCCACCAGGAGATCACACTCGCAGGTTTGCGTAGCGGTGCCGTCAATGCTTGTCAGGGTTGCCTTTTTCACCTGTTTGCCATGGGCCCGGGCGGCCACCCAGCCCCTGAGCACGTTAATCTCCCGGTCGCGCAGCGCCTGGAGCAGCCCCTCAGCCTGCCCGTCTTCGCGGACATCCGCAATGCAGGCAATCGTCAACCCCAGATCGTGCAGGGTAAGGGCCGCCTCTAGGCCCAGGTCGTGACCGATGCTGAACACGGCGTTGCTGCCGGGCAGCAAACCGTAGGTGTTGGCCAGCCGCAGGGCGCAGTTCGCCTGCATCACCCCCGGACGCTCGTTGTTTTCAAAAATCAGGGCCCGCTCGATACAGCCGGTGGCCACCACCACGGTCGTGGCCCGGACTTCAAGATAGCGTTCGTCAAAGGGGTCGGTGTCTTTCCCGATCTGGAAGCCGGTAATCAGGTTATTGTTGTAAGCCCCCACCATGGAGGTATGGGTGCAGACCCGGATATTCTCCGCCTTTTCAACTTCACGGGCCAATTGCCCGGCCCGGTCATGCAGGCTTTGGCCGTCTTTATAAACCGCTGTGCGGTAGTCAAAATGGCCGCCCAGCCAGGGTCGGGCTTCCATCAGAATGACCCGCAGCCCCTGCTCGGCTGCGGCCAGGGCCGCGGACAGGCCGGCTGGACCGCCGCCCAGGATGCACACATCCGCGGTGGGATATATCTCGTCGTAGGTGCCCGGCATCTTAAAATCAGGGTCCAGTTTTCCTATCCCGGCCGCTTTGCGGATCTGGCGCATGGCCAGCGGCCAGATCATGGCCGGCTTGTGCATGGTGTGGTAGTAAAAGCCCGCGGGCATGGCCCAGTCCAGTTTGTCTAGAAACCCCAGCAGATCATAGGCAGCCGATCCTTTGACGTTCTGCTCCTTGATGACCATGCCGGACTTCAACAGGGTGTTTTCAGTCCGCACGTTGGGAATACCGTCGACTTCCATGAGGGTGTTGGAACACTCCCCATCGAGGCTGTAGAGACCGCGGGGACGATGATATTTCAGGCTGCGGGCAAATATACGGATGCCGTTGGCGTATAACGCTGTTGCGACGGTATCGCCCTGGACGCCGAAATATTCCTTGCCCTTATATTCAAAAGGTATCCTGGTATTGCCGTCTACTTTCAACGTAGGCAGATGCTCAAACCTGTTCATCATCGGCTGGCCTCCGGCTGCCCCGTTTCAAGGTTGGTGGTCGTATCCCGGAATATGGTAAACCACGCCCCGCACCCGTCGCGGTGGAACCACCACTCCTGCTGAACACCGGCCACGCATTTATTGAGGTGCACATAGTCACACCAGGCTTCAGGGGTCAGGTCCTGTTCCGCGGGCCGGGGCCCCTTTTCCTCGCCGCCGTACCGGAATTCATACCCGTTGCGGGGACCGCAGACCGGGCAGGTGATTGTCAACGCCATCGTTTGTTCTCCTTAAAGTAGCCATCCATGATTGAAAATCATGGATGGCAGGTGTTAGCTTTTAGCCCTTAGCTGTTAGATAGAACTTTAAAAACCGGATATGACCTAATTGCTAACAGCCAAGAGCCAACAGCTCCATCCATAAATCCCGGATTTATGGGTGGCCACTAGTTGTCCGGGCTATAGCTTACCAGCGCTGCCGTCTCACCCATAAGCCGATGCTCCTGGTAACGTTTCAGGGCAAAGGGTTTGAGTATGCCCGGGCAGGCGTTGGTCGCCATGAATTCGGCCATGTATTTGCCCACCGCCGAGCAGGACTTAAAGCCAAAATAGCCCCAGCCGCAATCCATGAAAAACCCCTCTATATGGTTGTTGCCGTCCATGATGGGGGCCATATCCGGGGTCATGTCCGCCAGCCCGCCCCAGATGCGCATGAACCGCACCCCCCGCAGGCAAGGCAGAAATTCGGACAGGGCCTCGGCCTGGTGCTTGATGTAATAGGCGGTATTCAACGTTGTGTAGTTGGGCCAAGGATCCATGTGCGCCCCGGTGGCAATTTCGCCTTTCAGGGTCTGATTGGCATAGGCATGATAAGCCCCGGATGAAACCACGTGATCGAGCAGCGGTTTCAGCGGCTGGGTCACCATGGCCTGGATGGTCAAGACCGAGATGGGCAGTTTGATCCCCAAAAAGCCATGGATCAAGGCCGCCGAATAGCCACCGGCGGAAACCAGCACCTGCTTGGCCTGGATCACACCTCGGTCAGTGGTCACGGAGGTGACTTTGCCGTTTTGGGTGCCGATCCCGAGCGCTTCGGTCTGCTGGTGGATTTCAACACCTTTGCGGGCCGCGCCGCGGGCCAGGCCCCAGACCACCGCATCGTGGCGGAGGACGCCGCCCGGCGGGTGATACATGGCCCCGTGAATGGGGAAGGTGATATCCTCGGAAATATTCAGGGCCGGCACCAGTTCCTTGGCCTCCCGGGCATCGATCAAGTGGGATTCCACCCCGTGGAACTGGGCCGTGGCTATGTTCATGCGGGCGGCTTTCATGGCCGCTTCCGAGTGCATGAGGTTGAGATTGCCGCAATTGTTGAACATCAGGTTATAATCCAGTTCACGGGTCAGCACCGGCCACAGATCCAGGGCCTCTTTGTAAAGCGGCACGTTCTGGCTGGTACGCTGGTTGGCCCGTACGATGGCCGTGTTCCGGCCGGCCCCGCCGAACCCGATATAGTTCTTCTCAATGACGGCCACATCGGTAATACCGTAATCCCGGGCCAGGAAATAGGCCGTGGCCAGGCTGTGCAGCCCGCCGCCGATAATCACCACGTCATAGCTGGATTTTAATCCGGCCTGCCGGCCCCACATGGGTTTGGTTTTAAACAGCATGCGATTTCTCTTATTGTTTGGATTTATAATGTATTGGCGATGTTCTGCCTTTGATCCATATGTGATGAAATGTTTTCTGTCAATATTTAAATATATTTTTGATTGTTTTTGCTACATTTGTTCTTGACATGTCCAAGATGATAGACTAAAAATCAATTAAATTAATAAATCATATAAATTTTGCCGCAACCTTTTGAGCATGCAAAGAGGCCGCACATGACCCATACACTCCATCCGGTTATCTCCGAAATCACCACCAAACTGGAATCCCTGACCCCGAAAGCCCAGACCCTGGGCAACTATATCATGCAGAATCCAGCCAAGGTGGTTTTCATGACGACCAAAGAGCTGGCCGAGACCTGTGAAGTTTCCGAAGCCACGGTTGTCCGGTTTGTAGCCTCTATCGGCTATCAGGGCTATTCCGATTTCCAGCAGGCCCTCAAGGATTTTATCAATACCGGTATGTCCCTGCCGGAAAGGGTTGACATGAAGGGCATCAAAGAGCCCGGCCTGGATCGCCTGCACCGGGGGGTCCTGGAGGAACTCAATAACCTCAAACACATGTACGAAACCATTGACGTCGAGACGATGAACCGGTTTGTTACCTATCTTGATGAAAGTGAAAATGTCTTTATCACCGGATCGCGGCTGTCCTATACGTTCGCCTATTATCTGGGCTGGTCACTGACAAAAATCCGCAAGGGCATTCATATCTTTAACGGCAGCGACTCCACCACCATCGACTTTTTGACCAACGCACCGCCCAACTCCCTGGTCATCCTGACGGCGGCCACCCGTTATCCCAATGAACTCATCAAGCTGAGCAAGCTGGTCCGCCGGTTGGGCCACACGCTCCTGGTATTGACCGACGCATCGATCTCCCCGGTGATCCCGTTTGCCAACCTCTCCCTGGTTGTGCCCTCACGGTCGATTCCGTTTATCGGTAATGTCTCCAATATGCTGTGTGTGATTCAGTACATGGTCCAGGAATTGGCTTCCCGCCGGGGCGACGCCCTGCAAAAACATCAGGAACAGCTCGAACAGGTCTATATGGAAAACGATATACTTTTTAACCTGATGGTACCATAGGGGCTGTTTCTAAATTGTCTTTGGGCCCAATCTCTGCGTTGGGCGTTCGGTTGCAATCCTCGAAA
>JGI26670J51741_10000219_pt1 | contig 16136 bp, 15 predicted proteins | sample WorMetfiPIANOSA1_FD_51741 | JGI IMG/M metagenome (IMG submission 51741)
CGGCCATGGGTATAGCTGCCGCTCAGCCAGGAGGTCGCCTGGTCGAGGATGCCCTGGGCTTCCTCCGCCGCATCGCGGCCCGCCTCCGTCAACCGGTATTGCCTGTCACGGACCTCGAAGAACCGCTGGCCTTTCTGCGCCTCAAGCGCGGCGACATGGCGCCGAACCGTCTGGCGCGTCACGCCCAGCATGGAAACCGTCTTCGACAGGTTCAGCGTCTGCGCCAGGGTCGTGAAGGAACGCATCATCTCGAACAGGACGGGCGGGTTTTGGCGTTCCTGCATGGCGTCTCAGCGCAGCGTGCAAGTATGGGGAGAACGAAGGACCGACATAAACAACATATGGCATTTCAACGCGATAAGTGCACCCGTTTGGTTTCGCCTCAGGCCATAGGTATATCCATGTTCCCGCACTGTATTATAGATTTACACAATCGGACGTTTCATAGCGACAAAAATCCAATAAATGGACGAGTTGATTTCTCGTTGCGAACGGCAGACTCTCTTTACAGTTGCATAAATCCAAACCACTCAGTTTCGGGGAGCTGTCGCATATGCCGCATCCGGTGGACATCCAGCTAGGCGCAAAAATCCGACGTTTGCGCACGGAAAAGGGCCTGTCTCTGGCCGAGCTGGCGGAAGGCATCGGTGTCACCTACCAGCAGGTACAGAAATACGAAAAGGGGACCAACCGGATCACGGCGCGCACCTTCCTGATGGTCTGCCGCTTCCTGGGCGTTGCCCCCGGCCGTTTCTTCGACGAGCTGCTGGAGGCCTACGATGAGAATCAATCGCCTCCATTGCCGCTGCAATCCGCGCGGGCGGTGCGTCTGCTGGAGGAGATCCCGGAATCGCCGCTGAAGGAGCGCCTCTACGGCCTGATCAAGGCGCTGGCCCATGCCGAGCCCATGCAGGCCGCCGCCAACAAGGTCCACGAGGGCGCCGACTAGCCGCCGCCGCGCCGCGCCGCCCACACCATAAAGGTGTCCGATGCGGCCGCTAGCGGCCGCGGCCGCTCGACCGATAGATATAGACGCCGACGCTGATGATGACGGCGGCCCCAGGCAGGTCCACAGCGACGGGATGTCCTGCCAGATCATGAAGCCGACCAGGACGCCCCAAACCAATCCGGTGAAGTCCAGCGGCGCCACGGTGCTGACCTCCGAGGTCCGCAGCGCGAAGACGAACAGCGCCGTGCTGAGCGCCCCACCCAGCCCCAAGGCGGCGAAGACCGGCAGGTGCGCCATGCTGGGCATCACGAACGCGGCCGGCAGCGTGGCGCCGCTCAGCACCGCGGTCGTGACGATGCCGTAGGTGATGATCGACAACATGGATTCGGTGTGCAGCAGGCGGCGCGTCATGATGACCGCCAGCGCATAGGTCAGGGCGGAGGCCAGGATGTAAAGGCCCGCCACGTCGAAGCCGCGCGGCATCGGCCCCAGGATGACGAGGGCGCCGGCAAATCCCAGCACGACCGCAATCCACTTGCCCATCGACACCCGCTCGGCCAGCAGCCACGCCGAAAACATGGTGAGGAACAGGGGCGCCGTATAGGACAGGGACAGGGCCGACGCCAGCGGCAGGACCTCCAGTCCCAGGATCGACAAATAAACCGTCGCCGCGATCAGGACGCCGCGCAGGATCTGCTGTCCCAGCCTTGCGGTCTTGAGGCTGCCGACGTTGCGTTTCGCAGCGACGAACGCGGCAATCACGATCAGCGCAAAGCAGGCGCGCAGGAAGACGATCTCGTTGACCGGATAATGCTGGGTCAGCCACTTGGCCGCGGCGTCCTGCAGCGTCAGGAAGAATACGCCGGCGCAGTAAAGCAGGATGGAACGTGCCTGGACGCTGGAAGCCACGGCCCAACGCCCCTCTCCTTCGGCAAATTCTGCTCTTTTCATCAATACTCGAACCAATTGCGCAGCCTGACGGCCACCGATCAAAGCCGACACTGTGGCGCATTAGCGCCCGGAATTATACCCCGGAATGATCACGGCATCGCCTGGATGGCGGCCGCGGGCCTATTCGGCGCTGCGGTTGCGGCCCTGGCCGCCGCCCTGGCCGCGTCCGGCGCCGGGCGCATGGGTCTCGCCGTCGTCGGTGTGGACCGCGGCCCCGTCCCACAGGGAATCGCGCAGGTATTCGTGCACCGACATCAATTGCCGTGCCGGCGGCAGGTCCAGCGCGGCGGCGGCGCCCAGCGGCACCGCCAGCAGAACCGCGGCCAGGAACTCCGGCCTCAGCGCGGGATGCCGTCTGGATCGGCCCAGCATGTCGGTTCGGAAACCCATCCAGTTGATGGTCAGGTGAAACGCCATCACCACGACGAACACCACCGTAAAGGCGACATGGATCTCTTCCCAGCCGCCGCGGGAGATCCCCAACAGGGTCCAGTCCAGTTCGCGCGCCACCCGACCCGAGGGCGCGACGAACAGGATTGCGCCGCTGGTGAACAGGGCAAGGAACGCGGCCGCCGCAAGGCCGGTGACGAAGGGCCGGAGGCGAAAGCCTTTCTGCGGCTGCGGGTGCGGGGCTGTCGACGCCATCTAATCCCTCCCGGGATCGATCTGAGCAGAAGGCACCGTTTGTGCCGCAACGCCGCGCGCACGCCAATGACGCGGATCAATTCGGGCGCCACGCCGGTGACCTCGACGCTTTCGGTGGGCACCATCACCTGGGCGGTGGATCGGATCCTCCGGCACCGGAACCCTCTTGTTTCACCGCAGGATCCGCTCATGTCCCGGCCGTGGACGCCCCCGCGGACCTTGGCGGGCTGCCGACCCACGAAGCACCGGGCATGACACCCCGTCTGTAACGCTTTCGCGCCAGGATTCGTCTCTATCCATGAGATCTTTTTTCGAAGGAGTGGATCCCATGAACGAACACACCAAAGAACTGATTGCCATCGGCGCCGCAGCGGCCGTTAATTGTCGACCTTGCCTGGAGCACCATTGGAGAAGCGCGATGGAGGCGGGCGTCACGGCAACTGAGGCGCTGGAGGCCGCGGAGGTGGGTCTGACGGTGAATCGCGGTGCCGCGGCCGGAACCAGAGGATACGTGCGCGAGGTCATCAAGGACGAAACGCGGCGCGAGCAAAGGGCAGACTTATCAGGCTGCCCTTGCGCCGATTGAACCCATGCCCGAGCCAACCGAAACCTTCACTCGGCATCGCCCCTGGCTGTACCGCCTGTTGTGCCGGCTCAGCGGCGATGCCGGGCTCGCCCAGGACCTCGTTCAGGAAACGTTCGTCAAAGCGGTGTCCCGTGGCGGGCCGCGCTCACCCGCAAAAACCAGGGCGTGGCTTGCCGCAATCGCGGTCAACGCGGCCCGCGACGCCGGACGCAAGGCAGCGCGCCTGAGCGAATCAACGTCCGACGACTTGGTGTCTCGCGCCTCGATCGACGAGAGCCCCAACCCACAGGATGCGCTGCTCAAATCCGAGATGGATGTCTGCATTGCCGAATACATCGATCGCCTGCCACAGGCGCAACGCCGGGTCGTCGCTTTACACGATCTCTTCGGCCTCACCCATGCTGAGGTTGCGGACCGCTTGGCCATATCCGAGGCAAACTCCCGCGTCCTGCTGCATCGCGGGCGATCGGCGCTGCGGACGCTCCTGAGCGAAGCGTGCGTTCTTGAGTTCAGCGACGGGACGGCTCCGTGCGAACGGAAGCCGCCCGCGAGCCGCTGACAGCGGACGCCTCCGCCTCAGCTTGTCGGCACGTCCGGGTCGAGGAAGTCCCAGGGCTGGGCCTCGGCATGCCAGACCGCCTTCTGCGGCTTGAAGCCGCTGGGGTCGTCCAGACTGCCCACATGCACGCCGCGCACGTTGGGATAACCCGACATGGTATTGAACAGCGGGCTGCCGCAGACCGGGCAGAAGCCGCGGGCGATGGTGTTGCCGCTGGCGGCGGCTGCTCGTAGAACCGGATCTCGCCGGAAACCTCGAAGCCTTCGGTGGGCACCATCACCTGGGATGCATGGCCGGTGCCGCTGGAACGCTGGCAGGCGCGGCACTGGACTGCGAATTTGGGCACGGCTTCGGTTGCGTACCGCACCGCCCCGCAGGCGCATCCGCCTTTGACCTCAAGCATGGGATGTCTCCTCTTCGGACTATCGTAACACCCTCACCCCAACCCCTCTCCCTCCAGGGAGAGGGGCTTTTTGGTCCCTTCTCCCCTGGGGGGAGAAGGTGGCCCGAAGGGCCGGATGAGGGGGCTCCGGTCTCAAGCCCGCCACGTCCGCAGCCGCCGTTCCGCGCGGCCGATCAGCCAGCTGACCGTCAGGCCCATCACCGACAACAGGGCGACGCCGGCGATCAACTGGTCCATCGCCATCAGGCTGCCGGCCAACAGGATATATGCGCCGACGCCGAACTCCGCCCCGATCATCTCCGCCGCCACCAGCAAAACGATGGCGATCGCCGCGGAGATCCGGAACCCCGGCAGGATCCCGGGCAGCGCGCCCGGCAGGATGATCTTGCGCACGATCGACGGCCAACTCAGCCCGAAGGACTGACCCATGCGGATCAGGCCGCGGTCGACATTGTCGACGCCGCCATAGGTGGCGACCACGGTGGGGAAGAAGGTGCCGAACAGGATGGTCGCCACCTTCGAGCCTTCGCCGATGCCGAACCAGATGATGAACAGCGGCAACAGCGCGATCTTGGGGATCGGAAAGATCGCCGCGACCAGAGGCACCAGGCCGGCCCGGGCCAGAGAGAACAGCCCGATCATGAAGCCCACCGTCACGCCCAGCGCCGTGCCGCAGGTCCAGCCGACGATCAGGCGCTGCAACGACGCGCCGAGATGCTTCCACAACAGGCCCGACTCGGCGAGGTCCATCAGCGCAACCGCCGCCTCCGGCAGCACCAGCGGATGGATCAGGCCGGTCTGGCACCCAGCTTCCCACAGCGCGATCACGCCCACGAAGACGGCGGGCCCCACCAGGCCCAGCGGCCGCGGCAAGAAACCGCCGCCGCGAAAGGCGACCGGCCGGGCGTTACGGTCGGACGGGATCTCGCTAGGCATCGGCCAACTCCATGTCGGCGGCCTCGGCCTCGGCGCGGATCAGCGACCAGAGGTGCTTGTGCTTGGCCTCCAGCATGCCGGGATTGGCCGCCCGCTCGCCCAGCGGCAGGTCGATCTCGACCGTCTCACGGATCCGGCCGGGCCGGCGCGACAAAACCACGATCTTGTGGCCCAGCCGCACTGCCTCGTCCAGGTTGTGGGTGACATAGACGGCGGTGAACCGCTCACGGATCCACAGATCCGCCAGATCGTCCATCAGCAGCTCGCGGGTCTGCCCGTCCAGGGCCGACAACGGCTCGTCCATCAGCAGCACCGCAGGACGCACCGCCAGCGCGCGGGCGATCCCCACCCGCTGTTTCATGCCGCCGGAAAGCTGACGCGGCAGGGCGTCGCGAAACTCGCTCAGCTTGGTCCGGGCCAGCACGTCCTCGACGATCGCGGCCATTTGCGCCGAACCCAGGCGGTGGTCCTCCAATACGAGGCTGACATTGCCGGCGACGGTGCGCCACGGCAGCAGCGCGAAATCCTGGAAGATGTAAGTCAGCGGGTTGAAGGAGTCCGCGGGCGGCTCGCCCAGTTGCAGGACCGTGCCTTCGGCCGGCCGCTCCAGACCACCGATCAGGCGCAGCAGGGTCGACTTGCCGCAGCCGGAGGGTCCGACGATGCAGACGATCTGACCGTGGCCGATGGTCAGGTCGATGCCGTTCAGGACCTCGACCTGGTGATAGCGGTGCGCGATGCCTTCCAGACGCAGGTCCATGGGCCAGCCGCCGGCGGTGCGGGCGCCCCAGCGGCCGCCCGCACCGCCGCGCGGTCCGATCAGTAGGTCTCGACGAAGCTGGCGTCGACCAGCTGGTCGATGGTGATCGCGGGTGATCGCGTTCGACACCAGTCCCTCCGACTGGAACCAGGCGAGCTGTGCCTTGACGTTGGTCAGGTTCAGCTTCGCGCCTTCGTTCAGCCACATCGCGCCGTTCTTGATGGACGGCGCCGCCTTCTCGTAGGGACGGTCGGCATAGACGTATTTGTGGATCAGCTTGACCGTGGCCTCGGTCGCCGCCGGGTCGGCCGCCTGGTCCAGCATCACCCGGTCGAAATCGGCGATGCCGCGCGACAGCGCACGCAGGAAACGTTCGGTCAGGTCGCGGCGGTTCGTGGCGTTTTCTGTCGATGTGAAAACCGTGGTCACCTGGCAGTCTGGCGCATAGTCGTTGACCCAGCCGATGATCTTGGCGGCGCCCGCCTTGTCCAGGGCCTTGGCGATGTGCGGGGCAATGGCCCAGGCATCGATCTGCCCCGACTTCAGGGCCGCAATGACTGCGCCCACCTTCTGCAGCGGCTTCAGCTTCAATTCGTCGATTCCGAACCCTTCCTTCTCGGCGATCCGTGCCGCCATGTAATGGAACGAAGATCCCGTCTGGGTGATGCCGAAGCTGTGTCCCGGCAACTTGTCGGGCGAGGTCAGGCCGGCCTCGTAGGCGGCGTTGGAAACCAGGATCGCCGAGCCTTCGATGCCGGGCTGTTCGTGCAGGACGCCGCCGATCACCTTGACAGCGCCCTTGTCGGCCAGGTTGATCAGGCCGCCCGTGATCGCGGTGACGCCGAAATCCACGTCCCCGGACGCGATCGCCACCGCCATCGGCTGGGCCGCCTGGAAGAACTTGAACTCGACCTCCAGCCCCTCGTCGGCGAAATAGCCGCGCTCGTAGGCGATGAAGCTTCCCGAGTGTGACGTAAACCGCAACGCCCCGACGGCGATCTTGTCGGCCGCCACACCCGGATCCGGCGCCGCGGTCAAGGCCGCCAGAACGACCAGCGCGCCAAGCCCGGCCCGTCTTGTCAGCTCAATCAAGCCCATTTCTCTCCTCCCTGTCTTGTTGTCCGCCCCTGGTCTGCGGCTTTGGGGGAATGTTGCATCCGCGCCGCCTTCCAGCAATGGCCTTGTTCCTTCTTCGGTCCCGGGACTGTATGTATAGGAAAGGGGCAACCGGCGGCACGAGGGGAGACGCGCGATGAAGTGGCTGGACCAGAAACTGGCGGCAATCCGGGACGATGCCTATACCCCGTCCGACTTCATCATCGCCGACGCCAAGGACGGTGACATGGGCGGCGGCGTCCCGGCGCCGGGCCCGGTCGAGCCGGGCGGCAGAACCTACAAGAAGCTCGCCGACTATCTGGAGGCAATGCGCCGCATGACCCGGAGCGACCTGGTGGACGTCATGTTGATGTCCGCCTCTTGCGCCGAGGTGCTGGTGGACGAAGGCCTGTTCGAAGACAGCGCGGTGACGGCGGCGATCCGGCTGAACGACACCACCGACATCTGGGGGCCGCGCGGCAGCATCTACAAATCGCAGCCGTCCCTGCCCTTCGCCACGGCAAGCCTACCACACGCGCGGGCGCTGACCGATCTGGGCCTCTATTCCATCACCTTCATGAATGATTCCGAGCGGGACGCCCACGCCCTGGACTGCTATGCGGTCTTCCGGGGACAGGCCGAGGAAATCGGCATGCGGCATTTCCTGGAGGTGTTCAACCCGAACGTCGACGTGGGCATCGCGCCCGAAGGGATCGGCGCCTATGTCAATGACTGCATCCTGAAGGCGCTGGCCGGGATCACCTCGTCGGAACGGCCGCAGTTCCTGAAGATGGTCTATAACGGCCCGCGTGCGCTGGAGGAGCTGGCCAGCTACGACCCGGCCGGTCTGATCGTGGGCATCCTGGGCGGGGCCGCCGGCACCACCCGCGACACCTTCGAACTGGTCGGACAGGGCGCCAAATACGGCGCACGGGTCGCGCTGTTCGGGCGCAAGATCAACCTGGCCGAGGCGCCGGAGCTGCTGGTGGGACTGATGCGCCGGGTGGTCGAAGGCAACGCGACGCCCGAGGACGGGGTCCGGCAGTATCACGACGGGTTGGCGAAGAACGGCGCACAGCCGGCCCGTTCGCTGGAGGACAACCTCCAGATCACCGAGGAGGTGCTGAAAGAGGCGGCATAACAAAAGCCCCTCTCCCTGGATGGAGAGGGGATTCATTGGTTCCTGCTCCCCGAGGGGAGAAGGTGGCCCGAAGAGCCGGATGAGGGGGTTACGGTTTTTCCGGGCCCGTAACACCCTCGCCCCAACCCCTCTCCCTCCAGGGAGAGGGGCTTTTCGACTACGCCGCGGCGGGATGCCAGCCGGCGTCGGCCCAGACCTCGCCGCTGACCGCCTGGTTGGTGATCATGAAGCAGATCGCGTCGGCGATCTCCTCCGGGCGGATCAGCCGGCCAAGCTGGGTGTCCGGCAGGACGTATTTCTTCACGTATTCCGGTCCCATGGCGCGCAGGATCGGGGTGTCGGTGAAACCCGGATGGATGATGCTGCAGCGCACGCCGTGGAAGATCGCTTCCTTCATCAGGGTCGAGGCCGCGCCCTCCAGCGCCGCCTTGGCGGAGGCATAGGAGATCTGGCCCTTGTTGCCCTGGGACGCGACCGAACCGATGAAGATGATGGCGCCCTCCATCTCTTCCTCAGGCCCCCATTTCTTGAGGCCCTTGGCATACCGGCCCTCGGCGACGCAGGCGATCATCTCCATCGCCCAGTAGATCGGCGCGATGTAGTTGACCTCGCAGACCAGCCTGAATGCCTCTTCGGAATAGACCCCGGCCTTGCCGGTTTCTTTGTCGACCTTCACCGCCAGCGCGTCGCGGACGATGCCCGCGGCCGGCACACAGATATTGACGTATCCGTGTGAGGCGCAGAGATCCTCGAAGACGCTCTTGCGGAATTCGGTGTTGGTCGTATCGCCTTGATAGGCCTTCGCGACCTCGCGGCCGCAGGCGCGGTTGATCTCCTCGGCGACCGCCATGACATCGTCGCTGAGATCGACCATGGCGACACAGGTGGCGCCCCGCTCGGCCAGCTCGGCGCTCACCGCACAGCCAATGCCCCCGGCAGCCCCGGTGATGACCGCGGTTTTTCCTTTGATTTTCATTGTCTTGCTCCGTGACGTCGTGGCGCCGGCCCGCGCGGCCCTGGGGCTTCGAACGAGGACAAGCGACATGCTAAATGGTTGAAACTTCTCGGCCACGTATAGCACATTTTGTGCAGTGCAGCAATATCCTTGTGCGGCGCAGCATGCGGCCTTTTGTCGCGGCGGGTCCCGCGTTGCCGGGCGTGCACCCCGCACACACTGCCGTTTGCACTGACGCACGAAGGGTGCGAAGCTTCGAACAAGAAACCCATGACGGGTTGAGCGGGGCAGCGAAGGCTTTGGGGGAGGCGCTGGCATGACGGGCACGACAACCGATCCCGTCGTCGCGCTTGACGGCATCGGCAAGTCCTTTCCCGGCGTTCGCGCCCTTGACGATGTGTCTTTCGACGTCCGCGCCGGCGAGGTCCACGCCCTGTTGGGCGAAAACGGCGCCGGCAAGTCCACGCTTATCAAGATCATGTCGGGCGTCTACCGGCCCGACCAGGGCGAACTCAGGATCAACGGCGACCCGGCCAGCTTCGAAAGCCCGAACGAGGCGCAACGCGCCGGCATCGCGACGATCTACCAGGAATTGCTGCTGTTCCCGGAACTGACGGTGGCCGAGAACATCTTCATGGGCCACGCGCCGCGCACCAAATGGGGCGGTGTCGACTGGCGCACCATGCGCCGGCAGGCGCGCGAGATCCTGGCGTCGCTGAACATTCACGACCTGGACGAGACCTCGACCGTCGGCGCGTTGACCGTCGGCAACCGCCAGCGGGTGGAGATCGCCAAGGCCCTGTCCCAGGACGCCCGCGTGCTGATCATGGACGAGCCCACGGCGGCGCTCACGGAGCACGATGTCGAACGGCTGTTCCGGATCGTCCACCTGCTGCGCGATCGCGGGGTCGGCGTCGTCTATATCAGCCGCCGGCTGGAAGAGGTCTTCGTGGTGGCCGACCGGGTCACCGTCCTGCGCGACGGCACCTACGTGGACACGCGCCCCGTCGCCGAAACCTCCCACGAGGACCTGATCGCCATGATGGTGGGCCGGCGCATCGAAAATCTGTTCCCGAAGCTGGGCAATCCGGTCCTGGAAGTCCGCGCCCTGACGCGCCAGCCGAACACGATCGATGTGAGCCTGATGGTGCGCGCCGGCGAGATCCTGGGCCTTGCCGGCCTGGTCGGCTCGGGCCGCAGCGAGCTGGCGCAGGTCATCTTCGGCATCACGCCACCGGACTCCGGCGAGATCCTGCTGGACGGCCAACCGATAAGCGTCTCCAGCCCCGGCGACGCCAAGAAATACGGCATCGCCTACGTCCCGGAAGACCGTGGCCTGCAGGGCCTGGTGCGGCCGATGACGCTGTTCGCGAACGCAACCATGGCGGTCCTTGACCGGGTCAGCAAGGGGAGCTTCCTCGATGGCCGGGCGGAACAGGCCCTGGCGCGCGACGCCATGAACAAGCTGTCGATCCGGGCCAGCGGCACCGACCAGGTGGTCGACAAGCTGTCCGGCGGCAACCAGCAGAAGGTGGTGCTGGGCAAGTGGCTGGCCACCGAGCCGCGGGTGCTGATCATGGACGAGCCGACGCGCGGCATCGACGGCGGCGCCAAGTCGGAATTGCACCGCCTGATGAGCGAACTGGCCCAGACCGGCATGGCCATCATCATGATCTCCTCGGAACTGCCCGAGGTGATGGCGATGAGCGACCGCATCCTGGTCATGCGCGAGGGGCGGGTGGTGGCGGAACTGGACCGCGCGGAGGCGACGCAGGAAGGGATTGCCGCGGCGATGATGGGAGGCGGCACGCCCGACGCGGTGGCCGCGGCGTCATGAGCGTGACGGCCCTACCGTCCGCCTCGAGCGGCGTCGCAGCGACACTGAAGCGGATGTTGGGGACGCAGGAGGCGGTTCTGCTGTTCGCGATCCTTGCACTGTTCGTGGCCGTCGGTCTGGTCAATCCGCGCTTCGTCGCCGACCGCAACCTGCAAAGCATCTTCCTGGGCAACGCCTATATCGCGGTTGCGGCGATCGGCATGTCCATGGTGATCATTTCCGGCAACATCGACATCTCGGTCGGTTCGCTGATCGGCGTTCTGGCGACGATCAGCGGGTCCCTGGCGGTGAACGGCTTTCCCATCATCGTCTGCTGGCTGGTGCCGCTGGTGGTGGGCGCGCTGGTCACCGGCTTCATGGGCCTGCTGGTGGCCTATCTGCGCATCCCCGCAATCGTCGTCTCGCTTGGCATGCTCAGCATCCTGAAGGGCGGGCTGATCGTTGTGACCGCGGGCGCCTGGATAACCGACCTGCCCGAAGGGTTCCACCTGTCGCAGATGCGGCCGATGGGGCTGCCGATGCTGATCTATTTCATGGTGGTGCTGACGCTGGGCGCCGCCTTCTGGGTGCGTTACAGCGCGACGGGGCGCGCGATCTATGCGGTCGGCGGCAACGCCGAGGCGGCGCGGCTTTCCGGCATCTCGCGCGAACGCACCATCATGACCGTGTTCCTGATCCACGGCGTCTTCGTCGGCATCGCCGGGGTGCTGTTCGCGACCCAGCTTTCGATCATCCAGTCGACCGTGCCGCCCAACCTGGAACTGACCATCATCACCGCCTCGGTGGTCGGCGGGGTCAGCATCCTGGGCGGCACCGGCACGGTGATCGGCTCCACCTTCGCGGCGATCCTGCTGGCGGCGATCGGCTCGTCGCTGATTTTCATCAATGTCTCGCCCTACTTGCTGCGTGCCGCGCAGGGCGTCTTGATCCTGGCCACCGTGCTGGCCGACATGTACCGTCGCCAGCGCCAGGCCAGGGGGCACTGAAGCGATGGCGGACCAGGCCCGCGCAACGACCCTGCCCGCCGCCGAGCGGCTGCGCGCGCTGGCGCTGCGGCACGAGGCGATGCTGTTCCTGATCCTGGTCGCGTCCCTGGCCGTGCTGGCCGCCCAAAGCGACCGGTTCCTGACCACCGACAACGTGCTGAACCAGGGCCGCCTGATGGCCGAGGTGGCGCTGGTGGCGCTGCCGATGACCTACGTGATCATCACCGGCGGCATCGACCTTTCGGTCGGTTCGGTGATGGGCCTCAGCGCCATCGTCCTGGGCGTCGCCTGGAAGAAGCTCGGCCTGCCGCTGGAGCTGGCAACAGTCGTCGCGATCCTGACCGGCTCGGCCTGCGGTTTCTTCAACGGCTGGTTCATCACCCGTGTCAGGGTCCCGCCCCTGATCATGACCCTGGCGACGCTGGCCCTGTTCCGCGGCCTGGCCGAAGGCATCAGCCAGGCGCGGTCGGTGCGCGGCTATCCGGAATGGTTCTTCACGCTGGGCCAGGGCGAGGTGTTCGGGGTGCCGACCCAGTTGTGGGTCCTGGCCGTGGCGATTATCGGATCCTGGCTGGTGCTGGCGCGCACCACCTTCGGGCGCGGCCTCTATGCCATCGGCCATAACGAGACGGCCGCGCGCTTTTCCGGGATCCCGGTCGCCCGTTACAAGCTGGCGATCTACACCTATTCCGGGACCATGGCCGGCCTCGCCGGTGCGATCTTCGTGAGCCGGGTTTCGACGACCCGCTCGGACATGGGCACTGGGCTGGAACTGGACGTGATCGCGGCAGTGGTGTTGGGCGGGACCAGTATATTCGGCGGGATCGGAACGATCACCGGCACCGTGATCGGGTTCGTGCTGATCCAGCTTCTGAAGAACGGACTCGCCATCACCGGCGTTAAGGGCGATGCTACCATCGTGGTGGTTGGGACGGTGTTGATCGCCTCGATCCTGCTGACGAACTTCATCCAGCGCCGCGGCGGCGGCGACTGAGACGGAGCCGTGTGGCCCGGAGGCGGCCATACGAAATGGGAGAGCACAAGTGGGAGGAGTATCACCATGAAAAGAACGACCAGTCTTGTTCTGGGTGCGGCATTCCTGGCCGGCCCGGCAATCGCGGCCGACCGCTGGGACGGCGCGGACGACCTTGCGGTCAATCCGCTGACCTGCGACACCGGCGAAGGCATGGTTGCCGCCAAGCCCTACGACGGTGGCATGGCGACCAGCCCGCCTGACCGGTCGGGCAAGGAGATCGTCGTGGTCGACGTGCCGAAGCTCGTGGGCATCGGTTATTTCGCCGCGACCACCAAGGGCATGGAACAGGCGGCGGACGAGCTGGGTAATGTCAAGGTGTCCACCGACGGCCCGACGGAAGCCAACATCGACGACCAGATCACCTTCATCGACAACTACATCACATCCGGCGTGGACGGCATCCTGTTTGCCGCGAACGATCCGGTGGCGATCTCGCCGGTGTTGAAGAGGGCGCTGGGCAAGGGCATCCACGTCGTCGGCTATGACGCCAACTCCACGCCCGGGGCCCGCGAGTGGTTCGTCAACCAGGCCGAGTTCAACGGCATCGCGAAGTCGATGATGGATTCCATGGCCGCCGAGATCGGCAAGGATGGCAGCTTCGCGATCGTCACCTCGACCTTCACGACGCCGAACCAGGCGCGCTGGATCGCAGAAATGTGGGCCTAACCGAACAGTGCTATCCGGACATGAAGTGGCTTGAGGCGGTGGAAGCGCAGGAAGACAACAACCTGTCCTTCAACCAGGCCTCGACCCTGATCAACAAGCATGGCGACGACCTGCAGGGCCTGTTCGGCATGACGTCGGTGGCGACGCCGGCTTCGGCCGAGGCGGTCACCCAGGCCGGCCTGTGCGGCAAGGTCGCGGTGGTGGGTCTGGCCACGCCGAACGCGATGAAGCCTTATGTCCAGAAGGACTGCGTCAAATCGGTGGTGCTGTGGAACCCGGTCGATCTGGGCTACGCATCGGTCTATGTGATGCGCAATGTGGTCGACGGCAAGCTGAAGCCGGGCGACACGCAGGTGGAAGCCGGCAAGCTGGGCAAGCTACAGGTGGTCAACGGCAGCGAGGTTCTGCTGGGCGCGCCCTTCGTCTTCGACAAGAGCGACATCAACGACTTCGATTTTTAAAGAACGTCCCCTCTCCCTCCAGGGAGAGGGGCTATTTCTTCCGCAAACTCACCACGTGCAGCGCCAGCGCGCTGACGATCATCACGAAGATCGTTCCCGAGACCGGCCGGTCTATGAAGTCCAGCGGGCTTTCCACCCGGGCCAGGCTGGCGCGGAACTTCTCGTCCATGATCCGGCCCAGCACCATGCCCAGCACGATCGGCACCACGGGAAAGCCGAGGCGGCGCAGGATGAACCCCATCACCCCGAAGCCGGCGGCGATCGTGCAGTCGACCAGGCTGTTGCGCAGGGAATAGACGCCGACCAGCGATAGCGCCAGCACGATCACGCCCAGGTAACGGTTGGGCACGCGCGCCACCTGGACAAGGCCGTTGGTCGCCACCATCAGAAAGCCGATCACCAGGACGTTGATCACCAGCAGGATGAAAAACAGGCTGTAGAGGAACGCCGGCTGGGAGGTGAACAGGCTGGGCCCTGGGACGACCCCGTGCACGTGAAACACCGACAGCATCATCGCGGTGACCGCCTCGCCCGGGATGCCCAGCGCCAGCAGCGGGATGATCGCCGCGGCGGGGACGGCGTTGTTGGCGGCCTCGGACGCGATCAGGCCTTCGGGCGAGCCCCGGCCGATCAGGTCGGGGTTCTTCGACGTCATCTGGGCGTAGGTATAGGAGAAGAACTGGGCGGTGAATTCGCCGACACCGGGGATGATGCCCATGACCGTGCCGAAGGAGGACGAGACGCTGGCCAGGCGCTTGTGCCGGAATACCTCGAACAGTCCGGCCAGCGACCTCTTGCCCAGATCCGGCAGCTCCGGCTGGCGGGTCTTGTCCAAGAGCAGGATGAAGGCCTGTGATATCGCGAATAGGCCCAGGATGACGGTGATGAGGTTGAAGCCCGCGTTCAGCCAGTCCATGCCGAAGGTGAAGCGCTGGCTGTAGCGGACGGGCTCCAGCCCCACCACGTTCAACAGCATGCCGAACGCGATCAGCACCGTCGCGATCACCGCCTGGTTGCGGTGGGCCAGGATCACGAAGACCACGCCCAGCAGCGCGGCCATGAAAATGTCGCGCGAGCCGAAATAGGGTGCGATGTTGGCCAGCACCGGAGCGATCAGAACCAGGCAGACGATGGAGAAGACGCCGCCGAAGAAGGACGCGGAATAGGCCAGTGACAGCGCCCGCTTGGCCTCGCCGCGCCGGGTCATCGGATAGCCGTCATAGGTGGTCAGCGCATTGACCGCGGTGCCCGGGGCGTTGATCAGGATTGCTGGCACCGCACCGCCGAACATGGACGAGCCGTAGATGCCCAGCAACAGCGTCAGGCCGACGATCGGCTCGAACTGGAAAGTGGCCGGCAGCAGGATGGCGATCGCCACCGCCGGACCGACGCCGGGAATGGCGCCGATGACGACGCCGCCAACCGCACCGATCAGCACCGCCACCAGAACGTCCAGGCGGGTCAGCGGCTCCAACGCGGCAAGCAACAGGTCCATGGCGCCTCAGAAGTGCCGGATCAGGAGATTGCGCATGTCCGCCGGAAACAGCTCATAGACCGCGCCGGCCGGCATCTTCACCTCCAACCCCGTCTTGAAGAAAAGCACGATCCCGACACCGATCAGCGCCAGTCCGGCCAGCGGGCGGAGCTTGCGATAACCGACCCGCCGGCCCAGCAGGGGCATGAAGACGACCGTGGCCAACAGGTAACCCAACAGCGGCACGGCGGCGGCATACAGCACGAAGTAGAGGGCGTATTCCACCGGCCGCACCCATTCCACCAGCTCCGCCATCGGCACCGGCACGTCGCGCGGCGTGCGGTCCCGGCGATAGGGCAGGATGCTGCGCACCAGATAGGTCGCGGAAAACACGGTCAGCACGCACAGGACGACCGCCGGCCAGAATCGCGGCTGCAGCAATACCGGCACCCGGTTGAACCAACGCGTCTCGGTGCCAAGCTGCGACAGCAGGAACAGCGACAGCGCGAACATCAGAACCGCGAACAGCAGGTCGCCCCGATGCCGGCGGGCCAGGAAGATGTCCGCAGGCTGCTGACGGTCGGGTGCGTCGTCTTGCATGGCTAGGTCCGAACCCCCTCATCCGGCCTTTCGGGCCACCTTCTCCCCCCTGGGGAGAAGGGAAGAAAGCCCCTCTCCCTGAAGGGAGAGGGGGGT
>JGI26670J51741_10000251_pt1 | contig 14179 bp, 14 predicted proteins | sample WorMetfiPIANOSA1_FD_51741 | JGI IMG/M metagenome (IMG submission 51741)
GGGTCAAGTCGGTCTGTAGTAGCGTCACCGTCGAAATTTTCTGGCGCCGTCGGTCTCATTACAAGTCATTTCAAGTCGACTTGACCAATAATCTTGCACCTAGCAGTTCTCTCAATACGCAGCTATCGATGAGTTTTACTAGAATAACAGTGTGAAGTTGTGAACAGTTTTCTATGATTCGATTTTCTTGCATTAGGCCTACATTTAACAGTTTGGTTGCTTGCATCAAAACAATAGGCCTATACATGTAAACTAGTAAGAAGTCTGAGCAACAGCAGAAATTTGATTCTTTTTTATACACAGAAAATGCAAACGCTAAAGTTAGCAGTAAATTATACAAAGACCCAAATTGAAATTACTATGACAACATAAAAAGACACGTTTAACGTTCTGTAAATGGCAAAACAACTGGTTGGGAAGTGACAATCCAATAACCAGTCCACCGCTGTAATAATGTTCAATCTCTCAACGATTATGCCGTTGTATATAATGTCAAACTTGATGTAGCGGTTGACCTTGAGTCCTTGACCCATAAACAGAACAAGTCCAGAAAACAATGCTGCCGCTGCAAAGCCCGCACAGGACAAAAATGCCATTATGCTATAAACAAAACTAGCTATGCACAGCGTTCACGCAAGTTCATCACAACTTCTGAAGTCGTTAGAAATCGACTCAAGTCACATGCCGCTGTCAAGTGAAGTCAAGTCGAATGTGATCAAGTCGACGGTGGTCGACTTGGGGTCATTGTAGCCTCAAGTCGGGTCACGTTTCTGTACCGCAGCGACTCGCAGGTCTAAGCCTACTACANGTATGTGCAATTCTTTTGTGCTGATTGTGTTGAGCTTGTTTATTTGTTTGTGAAGTGTCGCACTCGGAAACTACACAGCCAGCTCCTTGCACCAGTGCCATTGTTGCTTCAGCTGAAACTGATGAGGTGAGAATGTACAATGTTACACAATGTTATTAACAGTCAGACGTCAGACAGTTTTCCTTGCAGCTGTATATACACATTTTAATGAAAGCATGCCTCATGCATCTGCTTTCTGTTTATTAATACATAGCAGTGTAAGTATGTACGACTGTCATTCTGACTTTCACGTTTCTTATTTGCAATTTCTCATCTAAGTCAATGTTACACAGTGTAAACATTCTTGGCTTTAAGACACTGTGCAGTTCAACATATGAAGTGCTGTTTACTGTTAGTATTTTATCNGCAACCTCTCAAACAAATTAGATTAGCCTACAGATCCCAATTCAGTACATTTGTGACTGGTGCCGTTTACGTTTAGCGAAGCTGGGCCTACTTACTGTATTTGTGCAGTCCCGTGATTGTCAATGACATTGCTTAATGCCTGTGAAGCAAAGCATATTCCTTTTAGGGATGCACCGACAACGCACTGGCCGATTATCGGTCGGCCGATAATCGGTGCCAAACAATCGGCCGATTATCGGCCGATTACCGATTAANACAAAAAGTTCCAGAAACAGGAAAAAAGCCCGCAGTTCACACTGTATAGTTCAACGTTGACGATGGACACGTGTGGGGTGGCGAGAGGGGTGGCGTGGGGAGGGGTTGTGCGGCGTGGTCGATCACTAACCAGTCACCACCCGTGCCGCGCACCCCTCTCCACGCCAGTGACGCCACCCCTCTCACGTCACGATCGCGACTTAGACTACTTACGGTACCAAGTGTGTAAACGATAATCGGCCGATACCAACGTAATAATCGGCTGATACCGATTATCGGCAAAACGGCCGATAATCGGCCGATACCGATTATCGGCCGATTATTGGTGCATCCCTAATTCCTTTACGTACAGTAGGCCTCCTTCTGTAGCTACTGATGACTGACGTTATTTGGGATATTAGAATGAACGGTTATAACCAAGGCAAAAACACCTACGTGCATTGTGTGCTTGTTTTATTTTATGCAGTCAACACACACCGCCTCAGTCTTCGTGTCAACACCATCTGTAAGTGCTCGTTGTAACACAAGTTGCTTACATATTACATACAACAAGAAGGCCAGCTGAATGCTGACAGACCGCGCGTCAGCGGCGAAATTCAATATTTTGGATGATTTTTGGGCCCCCTGTCACTCGGGGTCATCGACCTTGATACCGTTGGAAAGCCCGTTCAATGCTCTTGAGTTGATACGCAGCAACCATAGACCTATTCCTCACCGTTTCGGAGTTACAGGCGCTCAAAGTTGCAGAAAACGCCAAAAAGCTCTATATGTTCTAAGTTTTTACCGCGCGTCAGCATTAATGCTGAAAGCGCGGTAATAGGTAATTTAGGTATGGGCTTGACTGTCCGTCCGTCCGTCCGTCACACTGTGGTATAATTTCAACAAAACTAAACCTACGATCATGGGGTTTGTGCCATACGGTAGGCCCACGACTCTAGTTTTTTGCGACGTTTCCCTCATGTAAAAATTCGAAGGGGGTCACCCCCAGCTAAGCCGTTAAATGAGAGTGGGGTATGATATTCTGGTCACTTTTTGGCTATCTTCGGACCTATAATCCTCCACAGCTTCAAAACGGTAGGGAATAGGTGCATGGTTGCTGCTTATCAAATGAAGAGCATTGAACGGGCTTTCCAACGGTATCAAGATCGATGACCCCGAGTGACATTAGCATTAATGCTGACGCGCGGTAAAAACTTTGCATATGCAGTATTTTGCATATTGTTCACAATTAACTTGTTTATGTGTGCACTGAATAGCAGTTTCAGTGCAACTAATTGCACTAAACAGTACAATTTCGCATTCTGAATGACTGTGAGTCATTTCCTAAGGTTTGTGAAAAAGTAGGACTTTGATTAACTACGTTTCTTATTAATCATTCTGGTAACTTTCAAAATATTACCTATTACCAAACAACTGGTCTTCAGTCATTGTCGATATACATCTTTGAATTTAAATACAGTCGTTGGGTACAGCAGTACTGCACATTTCTTTTTTTTGGTTCAGGGTGAAGTAACAATTCGTCAGCGTCAACCGCTGTTCATTAACCACCAGCAGTGTCAACGCAGTGCAGCAACAGCATCAACCGAGTTCAGGTATTACTTTTTATGGTTCGTTTACTATCACTGGCTGGTACTTTGTTAATAATAATAGTAATAATGCAAATAGATTTCACATTTCCTTATAGTTTGTTCTTAAGCATTTTCAGTTTCGTTCATGTGTTCTGCCTACAAGTACAGTTTCACTGCAAATACACATTCAGTCACTTTGTGCTGGACAGCTCATATCACTCTTACGTGTCTTTGCTGTCGGACTCCGAAAGCGACGACACTGAAGATGTGCAAGCTGCGATACATCACAGCTTCAGAGAAACTGGGTAAGGTTAACTGTTGACGTTTTTGCTGACGAATGTTTTCTAACATGAAACGTCAGTTACCACATCATTAACTTGATGATAATGCATAACGATTAGCAGTATTTATAAGCAATATCTCTGTCACACGTAAACCATGTGCTGCGTCTCTGCGCTGTAAGCATAATCAATATTTAGGCTCCGTCATGACTGCTTAAGCTTCAGTAGGCTACACAGAAACGTACCATGACAACAATGTTTCCATGTTGCAGATCACCTGACAGTTGTGATGCAGGAACAATTCTGTCGGCATTGCGTGAAAGCGTGGACCAGACACAGCCCCCGACGCAATTCAACATCAACAGATCCCACGTTTGGGAAGGCGTCCGGCGGGCTGTTTTGCGTTCCTCGTACACCGCTTTGAAAACAATTTCGGTGAAATTCACCGACGACATCGGCACGGCGGAAGGTGCGGTCGACGAAGGTGGGCCGCGGCGTGAAATGCTGCAGTTGACAATGGAGCATCTGCGGAACACCAGCTGCTTGTTCGCTGGTCCGTCTGATCACAAGCACCTGAACCCACTGCAGCATGGTACAGCCGCATTGCAAATTTGCTTTTTCTCACGTTTTTACTTGTACATTTTTTATCAACGTGTGCAAGGAAGTTGACGACGACTTTGATATTTGAATCGACAGAAATTCAAATGCTTTACTGTAACAACATTGCTAACTAAAAAGTGCTAAGAGTGTATTCATAGCAATAAGACGTGTGCATTCCAGTAGCAGTTTCAACGTTACTTTCAACGTTTATATGCCTATCACCTCAACAGCATGTGAGCAGGGTGTGCAGTCTCGTCTGAATGTGTGTGCGTATGTGTCCAGATCTGGTTTACTGTAGCATAAGTTTTAACACAATTGTTCAGTGCAGTCAGCCACTGATGTTCACCAGCCTGTCGGGCCAACCCACTTCGTAGCTGTTGCAGGAGCTACAGAAGCACAAATTTCAGTAAACACAANTTTTTTTTACATTATGCTGCCTAAAGGCTAAACGTTTTGCTCAGCATTTAATCGCCAAAAAAACTTAGCTATTGTCATTTCTTACCGACCACTTACAAGTCACTGAAGTCACACCACTGTTAGGCTAATGTTATTTTGCGTGTGTGTGTCCAGCCACGAACGCCAATGATTACTTCGTAGCTGGAGTGATTATAGCGTTGTCCATGATTCACGAAGGCCCCAGTCCATCCTTCATCGCCAAAGAAATGTTCTCCAGCCTCGTCGGAAACCCGGACACTGTTCATGTCTCTATTGATGCACTGCCTCAGTCAGCAACAAAGGATGACCTGCAGAAGGCGAGCCTTGTGCACATTTTCACCTCACCTTCAAGAACTACAATGTTGTATTGTCAGTGCACGTATAAAGTGTTGGTTGGTGGCGTAGCATAGTGGTTAAGCACGTCGGTCTTTGACCGGCGAACTTTCTCTGACCTGTGTAAGACCTGTAGCTGGAGAGGTGACCACTCTGTGGGTAAACAGTCTGCTATAGATCAGACAACTCAGACTTTCATCCATTCTGGGTACATAAATGAGTAGTAACTGTAATTACATGTCTGCTAACCGTCGATTGGTGGTGGCGGCATCTGGTGAATGCTTACGAGGTAAAGGCAGACATGATTTAGTTTGCAGGTAAAACTGTGTGTTCCATGTCTGAGCGCATTTGAGGTGTAGTTACTCACAAAAAGGCGCTATACAAATCCACCTTTCCTCCTTCCTTCATTATGCAAGAAATGCAGCTGTTGCTAACAGATCATGCTCAGATAAGAGACCACGCGTATGTCAACCTTTGAGAGATGTTTTTTTGTCTGCACTCTGCCAGCTATGTAACATGATGGAGGGATGTACAGAAGTGGCCTAATAGTAATTCACTCTGTCTGCGTACATGCTTCAGTATGATAAGAAGTGTTATGAAGGCAACACAACAATGTGCTATTTGTACAGCTGAAGAACTTGACCAACGTCAATGACTGCAACAGTCTGCTGCAAGACATGGACTGGTTGCAGTTTGCTGGTGCTGCCCAAAACGTCCACAGTTTGTCTGATCGCGACAAGCTTGTGGACTTTGCCTGCAACTGGCTTTGCCTGGGTCGCACCAGACCAGCACTAGAAAGGTTGAACCAAAATACTGATGCACTCAACACATTTGAGTATTTTTACACGGATCGCAGTGCTAGGGAACTTGATCCTGGCCTTGCCATCGTAATTGCATCTGTCTGTCTCCCACCCCCTTGTGGCACAAACTAATGGTTGGTTGGGTAAATATTGCGATCCTCAGTCTTCGAAAGTTCTTAGCGCTCTAGCTCTGAAATGGTACAAGATGGGGCCTTTGTTACTGTGGATAGGGTCGTAGACACTGCATCTAACCGTGCCATTTCCGATTACCGTGAACGATCCGTGACGTAGAACTGAAAGAACGATAGATCACCGATGTTTCCGTGATAAGGTTATATATGGGAACAATGTTACATTACTGTTACTGCCTGTATGTAGTTTCTTTCTTGTTGCTTGTTTTGTAAATAGGTGTGTGTATGTTTAGACTGAAAGATGGTCTCAAAACACTGGGTGTGCTTGATGCCATCATCGCACACCCTGACGCCTTCCAGCCACTCATGTGTGCAGTCGAGTCGGTCCTCACGGCTCAGGTCGTTGAGGGCACATTCACGCCGTGTCTGTCGGCCACAGGGAGCAACACACGTGCCACTGAAAACAGAAACTACTCGTGGTGGCTGGATCTACTGCAAGACGTTGAAGGTTGGCGTGTTCCTTTGCAACATACTGAATTAACCTTTGCATTTCTTCTCTCACAATGTCACGGACTTCATGATCACATTTCTTACAGCGACACCAATAACTTGCCGTATCTTTCAAACGAAACAAGTCAAAGCCATGGTTACTGCAACAACATGAAGTCGTATGTGATCGACTGAACCGTGTCGTTTCTGATAACCTTGAGTGAACTTGTGTGCTAAGTCTTGGATGTGTAGGTTTTTCAACAAACTTCTCAGCATCTGAGATGCAGAGGTTACGTTTTTTGGACTGACATGTTGACAAAAACTTCACTTACACAACCTTCACAACATACATGTACATGACTGCTTATATGCCGTCGAGACACAGATGTAAATGCTTGGCTGTGTTTGTGCAGGGATTGGGTTTGCTGTCCACACAAACATGAATAACACATAGGTGGGTATCAGTACTGACTGAATGTACTGGTGTTCGTTTGCTTGTAGCTGGTGACAGTGCACTTCAGTTGTCGGACATCATGTTCTTCGCGACTGGAGTGCGGAGCATTCCTCCTGTTGGATTGACTCCGCGTCCGTCTCTGCAGTTTCTGCATGACGTAGAAGAAAATGGGGTTCACTCGATGTTCCCCAAAGCCAACACATGCACCTGTTCTCTGTGGCTGCCAGTCATGCACAGTTCGTATGAGTCATTTTCTGCAGCATTTACTTTCGGCATTCAAAATTCGCATGGTTTTGGATATGCATAAATGTCAACTGGATTTGTGGGCGTAGTTTTTGTTTGCTACAGAGTAGTTACTTTGTTTTGCATCACAGGTGTTTACTGTAATGCACTCTACATTTCTGTTGCTGCTTTGCTATAAATGCTGTCAAAAAATGCTTCCTATGAACTATGCATGCGCTCTACACTTGTGTTACTTAATTACTTGTAAAAGATTTCATGCGACAAGCCAGTTGCTGTTGTACTGTTTGTGTTGCAGTACCATTGATGGTTTTGATATATATCTGAGACATAGTGACTGTAGGTAAGCATCAAAATTGGATGCCTTGTAGTTCAGAATTTCCCGGCGTAGGCCGATAATTTCACGTTTCTGTAACCTACATGTAAACATGGAACGCTGACAATTTGTATTTGACATTTCATCATATTTTACTTACTGATGAAAATGGTTAGATACATATGTTACTCTGCAGCAGACCTTTGGTACATAGGTACTGTAGTAAGCAGTGGGACATGTCATGTAATGTGTCATGTGAAGGCATGTCAGTAGTGCTCGGATGATGATGACGGTTACAGCTTAACGTCTTTTCGTGTCTGTTTCAGTGAAGTATTATCTGAGTGTATGAGTATTTGTGGTGTACAGTTGCACTGTTCATGACCAGTAAACTGTTCGTTGTTTGTACACAGGTGCTCAGACGTAATGTTTTTTTCGTCTGCTTTTCATCCTTTTATCCACCGGTGCTGAGACTGTTTTTTGTTGTTGATTATGTCGGTAGTGCTCCGTGTCTGTTTCAGTGTATCAGTAATTTTGGTGTAGAATTGCACTGTTTGTGCTCAACAAACTGTTCATTTATTTGCGGCAGGTGCTCAGACTTAATGTTGTTTTTCGTTAGTGGCAAAATTTAAACTAAATTTAGATTTTGTGATACCATCAATATCAAACGAAACGTAAACAACAAAATGACGTCATCATAACATCATCGTAGCAACAAACTGCTAAGTAAGCGATCACACACAGTGGCGCGGTTTTTTTTGAGCCACAGGGTACAGTTGCACTGTTTGTGACCAACAAACTGTTCATTTGTTATCTGCAGGTGCTTAGACCTTTTTTGTGTCACCTTCAGCTTTCATTGGAAGGCATGTTTAGTAATGCAGGTTCTACCATTTTGACCCCTCCCTTCCAGATAGAGTACTTTTTCAAGAAGTTCATGCACTGTATCTGTATCATTGAGGCAAATTTCGATGTGTGCTGGGTCTTGCCAGAAATCTGGGACAATTGGTTACCCGGGTAGGGTTCACCCGGGACAAAGGGTCTCAAATCTGGGACGTCCCGGGTAATCCAGGACGGGTGGCAACCCTAGTTACATACGATGATAGCATATAGTTATGACGTCATAAGCAANTAACATCAAGATAGCAAATGCTAAATTTTGATCGAGATCTGCTGTTTCCAGTGAATTCAAGCTGTAACAAGCTGACAGGTACTCGCATGTCATTAGGCAGTGAGCTTTTATGAAATGTCAAGTATGGCATAAAACGCTGTTGATTTTGTGCTGTGTAAAGTTTACACCGCACAAAATCAACAGCATTTTGTCACACATTACATTTTTTAAAACCTTACAGCCTAAAGACTTGGTGTAAAGTCCTCAAAGTAATGTGAATGTAATGTGGGACTTCTGTTTTGACTGTGAAGTGTGAGGGAATTGTCAGGGAATTTTGCTGTTTGTCACGGCATTTTTTTGTAGTAAAAACATGCACTTCAGTGTATTCAAAATGATTGCCACCAGTGGCTTTCTGACAACTCTCGAATGCACCAAATTCGTTTTCGGCCGGGGCTCTCACGACGCTCCCCCATACCACCTAGTCGGCTGGGGAAGGGACACCACTAAAGTGATAAACGCTACTCGCACCGTCTGGAATTTTCAGAAACCTGCATGGAATGTCAGGGAATTTTATTTTGGTGGCTTGGTGGGAACCATGGTCCTTTTGGACTCAGACTTCACAGTGTTGACACTGGTATCATAGATACTTCCCAGTACTGTCAGCATGTGACCAGCATAAAGATATAAAGCAGCAGTATTGTCATTTGTCTGGCTATAAAACAGTGACTATAAAAACAGTTCATGTATTACGGCCAACCAGACTAATGATAAATGCGTACAACAACTGGACAACGACTGGACACAACCACAGCTGATTAGTGACGGGTGCACCGTGCGTTCAAGCGCCAATGCTGTGAATGGTACTAACTATATACAAACGTGACAACATAAATTACTCAAAAAACGATGACATGAATGAAGTAATGTAATATACAACACAAAATGTAATGAAACAGCATTTTGGCAATTACAATTTACAACGAAATGAAACATGCACTAGAAGAAATGCACACACATGCAGTGACTGTGAACGTGTCTTTCAAGTCAATTTTGGACAATGAAATATAGGCCAAAAAAATCAAAGGCAACTAGCAAGTTGTAGGTACAGTTGCACAGCTGAATCAGCGTCAGTAGGTGCTTGCCAGTTGTGGAACCTACACAGGTAGTCAAAATAGCTAGCACGTTCACAGTCTTCACAAGCACGTGGTTCTTCTAGTTCATGCTGCAGTTCCACGGGCAACTGCACCGCATCCCTCAGCATGCAGTCAACAGCTGATGATGGTGGCAGGTAGAANAACTCATCAGGAATGCCAGCAGGGCAGCGGGCTCCGGCACTTGGTCGGATTCGATGGGTGTTCCACTGCTGCCGAACTGCATCCAAGTCTCGCTGTATGACTGCCATGAAACAGTAACGAAGGCACTCAGTTTGCTGTACTGAACCAGGATGGAATGCTCCAAAATCTTCAAGGCCATCCAGCAATTCCAGCCACCACTGGCTGCGGTTGCGCCTGAAAAAGGACCACCAAGATTCGATCCTTTGGTTCCCAGGAGATGTGCCGTATACATGGTAAGCTGTGTTGCCGGTGACAAAAGCCTGAATAGCAGCAACAGTCACATTTTCTGTGCCGCAGTCTGTACGTACACGGCTCGGGTAGCCACCAAACTGTTGCGCACTTTCCACGAAGTATCCGGCAATGAGGCCAGGTCGGTGGTTGCTGAATGATGCCTTGAGCCATATTATTTTTCTAGAGTAGCCGTCGATACATCTGTGAACACAAATTAACTGCATATATAGTTGAATGTAACAGTCACAATCGCAAAGCATCAAAGCCACTTATAATATAAACAACAGCTGTCATTTGGTAGTTTCAGTATGCCTAGTATGCCTAATACTGGCCGATTACATTTACTCAGCAACTGCTTCGGAAAAAGTTACGCACAGTCACATACCATCATTTTAGTTCAATATTCAGCAGCGGTGGTGCATTACCGTAAGTTAATGTAAACCTCGTCATTTGTACTTTACTTTTTGGTTTGTGTATGCTATCATAAAGACAGTATGCCAATGTCAACTTACCAGCTGTCTGTGCCTTGTTAAAGGCTGCAAAGCATGTTACATTTTCTCTGTTCAATTACCAAATGTATCACACAAGCATGTAAGACACATATCTATGCATGACTTACCCACTAATTAATATGCCATACGGGCGAAGCTTGTCATAGCCGTCGATGTGCCAAGTGTCATTGGGTCCACGGCTGCTGTATGTCCTGCGCTGCAGACGATGATGACGGCGGCTATGAACAGCCACCGGATCCAACTGCTTCAGCAATATGCGGACAGTATCTTGTGGCACTATCATATTGTGCTTCTGGCGCAGAAGTCGGCACATGGCTCGATATCCACCAAGCCGGGCTGCATCAACAAAACTTCCATACAGTTGACTGCAGGAGGCATACAACTTCAACACTGTGAATTCGTATGATTCAATTCCAACTCAAGGAGTAAACAATGCACATGCAATTGGCATTATTTTGAACGACTGTACCGATCAGACACTGCAAACCTCCATCAAGGCAGCATGAATGACCTGGACCGCAGCAACATTCACAGCTACAATTATTTCCCTAACCAAACGCTTCAATATGCCATTGGATTTATATGCCATTCATATATATAGCCACACAGGACGTTGGTTGTCCTTGACCTTTCACCTTGACCTTCAAAAAGTAAAACTATGCTACCATGTCCTACGTGCTGTCCACCCACCAAATGTCACTAAAATTGGTGTTAAGCTTTGTATTTACGAGTATGCTGCTAACAAATGGACAGAAAAATGTCCAAATACGCATGTCGATCACATGTTTCTTGACAAAGATAACAACAAACACTCAAACAGCCAAACAACCTGGCCCCTGAAGCTCCATGTGTATGGCATTCCAGACTGTCAGCATTGGAGGACACTGGTTGCGACGTGCCAGGCCTAGGTCTTGCAGTCGTCGGCGCAGTGTCCGGGTGCTGATGTTGACTCCATGATATTCATGCAGCAGCTTTGTGATGCACATGTAGGAGAAGCCATCCCAGAAATATTTTTGTATAATATGATCTTCATCCATCATCCCTAAAAAACAAACCGTAATCATATCTACATCACTTTACGAAATAAAGTGATGTATATTTTCATTTTCAATTCCAATAAATATGTATGCAGAATCTTCAGCATATTACTAGCAAGTAAAAAGCTCTGCACTGTTCAGCTGTACGATGAACGTTACAAAGCATTCAGTGTTGGGTACTGGGCTGGAGCAACTGCTGGTTGCCTGGCAACATGAATTAGGACCAGTGTGGTCTGCTGATAAAGCCATGCTCATGGGTTGTCCGGCAGACGCCGGCAAAGCCTGTCACTCTAGGCGTTTGCTTAAAACAAATGCCCATCAGAACTTTTTAAGATACGTGTTTATGGTTTTCAGTTGGCGATCATTTCAGAATAAACTGTAAAAGTGACTCAGGAGCATTATTCTTCCACAGGTATCCATTGTGGTAATCCAATTTTCATGCATAAACAAATTTGGTTAATTACTTGTTCATAATGATAACTGCCGACCCACCAAGCATACTTGGCCCATGAGCAGTAAAAGTACGGGCACCTCATAAGTCATGTAGGCCCATGGCCCTAGCTTGAAGCTAAAGCGGTTTGAAAGTTGAAATCTACCAGGGTGACACGGACAGCCCGCTGTAGATATGGGCAACAGCATAATGTTAGCTTGTACCGTACTGTATGTATGGAACTGAACAGAGTGGGCCAAACTAAACGGCCTCATAAACTTCCTTCACTAATATAATTTCTTTAAATGAAAGAAAAATAATTTATTTACTCTTTCTAACTGACTCGAACCTCGACTACAGGCCATCATGAAGACTGTATGCCTTAATGAACCAAGGGAGGCTATACTAAACAGATATTTGACTAAAGTTTTAGAACAAAGTAGTTCCAGAAATTAGGCCAAATGACTTAATTTCCGGAAGACGCCGGAACGATTTCAACAATTTCCTGAACTGTCGTTTGAAATTGATAATAGTTACGAAGTTTGTGTTGGTAGAGTAATATGTGGCCCGTCATGTGAAAAGGGCCCAGATGGTCGCTATTGACTTATGCCTATTTACCACGACAAAATTAGGCCAAATTTGAAGTTTCCATCAAAATTGTACCACCATTATACAGTTCTACACCTCATGCCTATCAGCTGTTGCACAATCAGCAAGTTACGTTAATTCACTACATAGGGGACGCGTCTGTTTCTGTTCCATTCCCTCACGGCAACAACACCAGCAGCGACAGCTACAGCCGCACCTGTCCGTCCGTTACGGCTCAGTGAAAAAAATGCATCAACCTCTGTGAAAGCAACATACAGCGCTCTTTGTACTGATACGTGTCCGCCGGAGCTGGAACCAGTCATGAAACCGAGAAACTTGAAGCAAGTCAACAACTGCCAAACTGCGACATCCAAGCAGAAGGCAATGGCTCATGATGCTATGTACCATGTCCATGAATTAGCATACGAACTAGCGCCGTTCGTCCGCAGCATTCGCACGTATCCTGATCTACTTGTCATCTTTGCACATCAGAGCGTTGTTGACGAGGTGGAACTACTGCTCAACAGCTATCCAGTCCACGTGGCACAGACACTTCCTTTGCTGTCGTACGATACGACCTTCAACCTTGGAGACCTCTCTTTGCTCACGATAAAGCATGTCCTATTGCAGACTCAGCCCGTAATTCCAATGGCGGGTGTGATCCACATTATATTAGAGTCTTGTCTGCTTTGCAACTGAGAACTTTTCTGATTGTCTACTAGAATCTGAAAATAAGTTAGATAGCGTATTAACGTAAATACCTCAGCGTACGTGTATATAGCTAAATATTTGAACATGGTGGAATTCGAATTAACCCACACAACAGCTCTTTTTGAAAAATTTAACAGTACATTGGAATATTGCACACATTGATAATCCACACAGCCAAGGGTTCCAAAAACTGCATATCATCGTCATCATCATATTATTGCAAACAAAACAGACAAATAACAGATAAACGTAGCTGTTCCATTCCATTCCGGATTTTAGCCAATTCACCTAAATACCGGAACGTGCGTCACTCGTGCCGCCGTTCCGTTCCGGAAAGTAGGCCGACCCAGTTTAGGGGGCGTTTTTTGGCCAACCCTGCAAATTGAGTACGGTTACGGCTACGGTTTCATCAGTTAGGGTTGGGCTTAGAGTTATCCATACCGGACCCTAGCTATAGCGGCCCTTAGTTATAGCGGGTATGAAAATCGGAACCTATCTGAAGCCGTTCAGCAAAGGAGAAAGTTAAGAAAGAAGAATGTACAAACCGTACATTGTGGTTCTCTCGGGTTCGGCTGTTGAAAGTGTACAGCAATACAGATACAGTAACAGAATACTAACAGATCTGTATCTCAAATTATACGCCTTAATGAACCACTTTCTGTGAAATAAACCAGAAATAAACAAGTTATAACAACCGCGTGTTTACTTTACTATGGTTACAAGCACAAATACCGCTATCTATGGTACAATTTCATTTCAAGTCCAACTCTATGGTTATTTGGAGATCGCGACTGTATCTGGAGATCGCGACTGAATTTGGAGATGGTTCGAATTTGGAGTTTCGGATCGAATTTGGAGTTGCGGATTTTCTTTTTGGAGATTGCGATTGTATTTGGAATTCAGGTTTTCACATTTGGAGATCGAGATCGAATTTGGAAATCGCGATCGAATTTGGAGATCGTTACTTTGCTACGAGATATAGGTGGCCGCTGTGCGCCACCATATGGAGTGAGATATGCGACTCTTAAATTAAAATATTGTACACAAGCAAAGAAGACTATCTGCATCTATATAACGAGTTCCTATTCTCACACTTTATTAAAACAGCAAATATTA
>JGI26670J51741_10000314_pt1 | contig 11979 bp, 14 predicted proteins | sample WorMetfiPIANOSA1_FD_51741 | JGI IMG/M metagenome (IMG submission 51741)
GTTAAAAAGTCAATTACATTAATTATTGGTTTATTTGATTTTTCACACTATGGTTATATCATGGTTATATGTAATGCACTCGATGACCTCTGCGCACTTAATGACCTTTTAGATATTAAACGTTTTTTGTGTCTTGTAATTTTTTCTTTTATAAATAAAGTGTCTTATAAATGATGGATATCACAGATGAAGAAAGACATAAGTTAAATAATTATAAACAAGTGTTTAATGTAAGTGAGTTGACTAGACAACAGGTAGAACTGATATTAGATAGGAAAGTGGTTACTAGAAAAAATGATAATATATATTCAATAAAAAATTTATTTAAAAAACCAAAAGTATTATCTACTAAACCTATATTTAGTTGGTCAGATGTGGCTAAACATGCTGCCAAAAAAGTTCAGAGACGCGTAACTAGAAATGAAGATAATAGTTACCGAATAAATAAATTGTTTAGAGATAACACAAACAGCTANAGAATACAGAAGATACGTGATTACAGNTATGATAGATTTAATACACACCGATCTGAATGGAAAATTTATGGCGATGTCGATATTTTTCAAATACATAATGTTATATCAGAATTAGTTAACAGAATGACGTCAGATTTGCCAGATAATGTAAAGTTGCAAATTAGTTTGGAGAATAGCAATAACGATAGAGTAAATCAAACAAAGTTATTAAGCAAACAAGAAATGATTTTAAAAGTTGCAGACTGGGTCAATTTATTTATAGATTATTATGACATGAAACCTGAAGACATAACCTTCAAACTGTTAACTATTGAGATTCCTACAGGTACTGGAAAAAGAGTAAATGAAATAATCACTGTAGACAGTAAACGAAGTATTATTGCAATAAAAAATACAGACACAATGTGTCTAGCGAGAGCTGTTGTTGTAGGGTTAGCGACACATAATAAAGCAAAATTACAGGATATCTTTAGAAATAATCTCACAGAGGACGAACTTAAACAAATTAATTATCGTAGACAAACTAAATCGCAAATAAACGAAGGAATACTCTCAGAAAATGAAAAGACATATTTGGTAAAGGGTAGGAAAATACAAGAAGCTTTAGCTACAGCTTTACACAGATTATGTAAAATCGAGATCAAAGAATACGGTAATGACTTTCAAGATGCTAAATTGTTTGAACAAGAACTTAATATAGAAATACAAATATATAACTTAGAATCGAGGCAAATATACAAGGGTCAAAATAGAGAAGTTAAAGTTTATATTTTAATGTCTGAAAATCATTACGATGTAATTTCAAATATTGCCGGATTTACATGTGCAAACAAGTCGCATCATAGAGCTGAAAATGATAAATGTAAAGCATGCAAAAACAAAACTAAATGTAATGTTAAAGCAACTCAGGTCTCATGCAACTACTGCAACAAGAGCTTCTATGGCGCATCGTGTCTTGATAATCATATAACAAACAAAACATGTATAGAACATTCATACAAGTGTTCCAAATGCTGCAAATTTTACAAAACTAGAGATTTACCGATAGATAAACACAGATGCAACGAAATAAAATGTGGAAACTGTAAAAATTACGTCGATATAAATCACAAGTGCTATATGCTAAATAAAGATATAAAACCACAACGTAAAATGTATATATTCTTTGACTTTGAGACTAAACTTGATCCTGAGACAAACAAACATATAGTAAACTATTGCATAGCTCATGATTTTAGCGGAAACGAGAGCATATTTACAAATATCAGCGAGTTTTGTACTTGGGCATTTACAAAGAAACATAAAGGATATACGTTCATAGCACATTACGGAAAGGGTTACGACTTTCAATTTGTGGCACAATGGTTAATAAATCACAGTGTGAAACCCAACATTATACACAATGGACAAAAGATTATGCAATTAGAGGTTAAGCATGATTATAATATTAGATTTGTCGACAGTATTTCGTTCACACAGATACCGTTGAGAGACTTCCCTAAGACATTTGGACTGACAGAATTACAGAAAGGTTACTTTCCACACAAATTCAACACAGATGAAAATCAGAATTACATTGGTCCATATCCAAATAAATATTATTATGGTTATGATGAAATGAAGAAATGTGAAAGAGAAAAATTTGACGAATGGTACGATACTATTAAACAGAAGACTTTTGATTTTAAACAGGAAATGTATAAATATTGTAAGAGTGACGTAGATATACTCAGAAGAGGTTGTATGAAATTGCGAGAACTGTTCATACAAATAGCCAGCATAGATCCATTTCAGTACATGACTATAGCCAGTGTCTGTCAAGCAATATATCAAAGCGAATTCTTACCAACAAATACAATAGGTGTTTGCGACGAAGCTCCAGTAGATACTTACTCAATAAAGTCTATAAAATGGTTAAAATACGTTTCACAGAAACAAAAAATAAACATTAGACATGCTTGTAATGGTGGTGAACAAGAAATTCATTCGAATAAATGGGAAAACTCTGAAAATTGATGGTTACTGTAAAGAGACAAATACTATATATCAATTTCATGGTTGCTACTGGCATGGATGCCCGACGTGTTATGATGAACTGACGATCAACAGATTCAATCAACACAACATGAAATATTTACACAAGAGGACTACAAATATCGAGGAAGTTCTAAGAACAAACGGGTATAACATTGTCACAATCTGGGAACACGAGTTTGATAAAAATAAAGAAATGAAAAACATAAACTTAGATGAATATGATTTGGTAGAACCTGTAAAAATTCGAAATGATGGTTTTTTCGGAGGAAGATGCGAGCCGATAAAGCTTATATACGATTTTAAGAACAAAAATGCAGTAGGAAAATATATCGATGTTGTAAGTTTGTATCCAACTGTCATGTATTACGACAGATATCCTGTAGGTCACCCAACGAAGATTTTTAAACCAGAACAATATGACAGGAATTGGTTTGGATTTATATACTGCAAGGTCTTACCTCCTAGAGGTTTATATTTACCTGTGTTACCTTACAAACAGAAAACTAAAGAAGCTCATAAGTTGATGTTTGGATTATGCAAAACTTGTATGGCTCGAATAAATGCTAAATGTACTCATTTTAATACAAATAACGGTAAAATANAATGTGACTCGCAATGCACAACAAAGGCCTGTCAACNGTGTAAAATCACTAGANAGACAATGAAGCAAAACTGTCAACAGTGTTACCAAAATAGAAATTCAGACTGTACNCACAATTCTCATTCAGAAAGGGCTATAACTGGACTTTGGACAACAACAGAAATGGAAAAGGCTCTGGAAAAAGGATACAAAATAGANCGAATCTATGAAGTTTGGCATTTCGAACAGAGTAGTACAGATCTGTGGAAGNNGTATATCAGAAAGTTCCTTAAAATAAAATTAGAATCGAGTAAATTTGCATGCAGTGAAGAGGAGTACAGACNGAAGGCTAGAAAGTTTAACATTGAATTGTGTGATTTGAAAGTAAACCCAGGATTGAGGTTTATTGCAAAAATATGTCTAAACTCGTTGTGGGGTAAATTTGGACAGAATCCTAAAGTTAAACATTCTGAATATATAGATAATGAAAGAGACTTCTACAGAGTAATTTTAAACGATAAAATAGAACAGATATCTTTGAGTTTTTTGAATGATAATATGGTTTACGCTGATTACGAGACAAAAGATGAATTTCTAAAAGTAAACTACAATACAAATATCTACATAGCTTGCTTCACATCATCATGGGCTCGCTTGAGATTATACGATATGTTAGAGAAACTGGACAAAGATGTATGTTACTGTGACACGGACAGTGTTGTATATATTGAAAATGAACAGACAAAGAAAGTTGTTGATCAATACATAGGAGACGGTTTAGGCGAATGGACGGACGAACTTGATGGTAATTATATGGATTTTTGGTGTTGTGCTCAAGCAAAAGATTATGGTTACATTCTAAATAATGGTAAACACACTGGAAAAATTAAAGGATTTAAAGTAAATGCAGACGCTGAAGAGAAAATGACTAACGAGCAAAGAATACAAATGATAAAAGGTACGGTTGGTTATACAGATATTAATTATAATCGTTTCAATATAAAGAATTGTGAGATAATAACCACGCATATGGTTAAGCAGTGGGCATTCAAATTTGATAAGAGAATGATTAGGAAAATAGGAGAAAATGAAATCGATACATTGCCATATGGTTTCTAAGACAATCTAAATGCCAAGTATCCTACCAATCCACCGACAACACTAGCTACGACAGCTTCATAGTAATTTTGTTCTGCAGACGGATTANAAAAGTCTTCTAAAACAGGCCTTGGAGGTAAAATTATTTCACCATCTGGATGTGTTTGATTGTAAAAATCTAAAGCTGTGTCTACATCATCAAAAGTATTTCGAGCATCACGTTTTTGTTTNAGCTGGTTATTTATAAAGTCGAGGGTTTCAAGTCGCTGTCTGTTCCATTCAGCGTTAGCACATTGTAAATCTTCTACGGCCTTATCATGTCTTAGTCTTTCTGTAGATCCATCTGTTCTTCCAAACTTGTCGTACAGTGCATTACCGGTCGTAAAAGCAATAGCATTAACAACAGCAACTCCAACAATAACAGCAATACTTGCCATTTAATAACATTAAATCTATAAATCAGTAAAATTATAAATCAAAGCGTAACTTTTTATTCTCCAATACAATTCTCGCATCTGAAACTATAAATACGTGCATGTAATATCTTCCTTCACCTTGTTTCTTCTTTTTCATCTCTAACATTATCTTGTTTGCAGCCTTTTGAACTTTTCCACTACCATGTAACAGATTGTCTTCAGTAGATCGCAAGTCTGTCCACACGGCAAACTTATTGCTACCATAGTACGATTTCAAATTAATATGCGTATCTTGACTCTGTTTGAAGTCTTCTTGCATAAAATGTCGACATATTTCTTCCCACTGGTTCTCTTCTTTGNAGCCGCACGTGTATAGTTTATTCGGAAGCGAATCGATGNTTAGATTTATATTTTNTATTCTTGGGTTCGGAAAACGATCTGAGTTTCTCCTANCACTATCAAAATCATCTTCAAATATTAGTAATATACCTTTCATGGATTTTCGATCGATTCCACCAACCTCCACAAAGATGCGATCATCGTCTTTCTGAACTAGTTCTCGCTTATAATGATGTATGTGATCAAAAAGATACGATACTCCTGACGTTAGCGCGTCATTAACTTGGCGTTGTAAAGATTCATCTTCTATTGTTTCGTATTCTAAACGAAGGTTACTCATATTAAAATCAGCGCTAGTGCTNTCTTTGGTTTCATAGTTTAAGACATATTCCTTTGCATTAATAGTCAATTCAAACACTACATGCAGACNCGATGACAGAGGCATGTGTTGTGATATTACCTCANANTCCAGTGGAATACTATATCTATTTTTGAAAATATCGTTGATTNCTTGATCTTCTGATTCGTGTGTCACATCTGTAGTTAAACCAGTTCTTGTTTTCCTAAGATGTAAGTTTTGAATTCCTCTGAAAACAGCGTTTTCTCTTGTAGAATTAGTTAACCACATATCTTTATATGCGTTATACAAATATGAGTAATTTAAATCGAAAATGATTTCCGAACCAATTTTAACTACATAGCGAGATACAATACTTGCAGCAAGATTATTAACAAGAAATGTGCTTAAGGCATTTCCATCAGCATCTTGATCTGGACTAATCACCATATCAAATGATAGAGCAAGTGTTCCTGGAACGATTAACTCTTTTTCTAACCTGGGCACTTCAACATGTAATATTTCTCCAGGTTTTGCCGTTGAAGGATTATGTGTTATTACATGGCGTGTTCTTTCACCTTTAAAATATACACTCATTTTCTTCGATCTGTAAGGACTGACATAACTCCCACGCTCCATTTAGACGTAAGAAATTTAGAGTATGTAAATGGATGAAGCTATAGAAATGGAAACACGCCGCGAAGACATAACAGACGACGTATTCGATCCTGGAGTCGCAGATACATCGATTGGTCTCCCAGATGTCCCTATATCTGAACTGCGATCAACAGAACAACAGCAAGCAGATCTTGACATGGAAAATTTTGTCGATTCAGTGCGTAAAGATTTACATCTAACAAAAGGTATAGATCCAAAGGTATATAATCGTTTGACTAAGAACGATGAAGGATATTTTTATTACAAGCAGAAAAGGGTGTCAACAAGGAAAGGAAATCGGCTGTTAAGCGTTAATTCATTGGATAGAAACGCTGACACGCGAGAATTTTTAAGAATGATCGGATACACCGGAGACGAGGCACCGAGCACATCTATGGACAGAGAACGACAAACAGTATCTCCAGAGCAGGCCGAATCGATCAAAAGTAAGATTGAAAGCTTTAAGATAACAGAGGAGTGGGCGAAAGAGAAAAAAGAAAAGGCCATTCAACAATTACAACAAACCACGGATGAAAGTGCAAAACAGACGCTGAATCATCTAATAGAAGAATACGATCAAATGGAAATCCAAGCACGCAGGCGTTATAACGAAGTAACAGAAAATCAGTTAAAACGAATAAATACAATAATAAATGATGAAACTCGACCTCTCACAGAAAGATTAAGAGAACTATTCAGGCGTGACGGTATTACAATAGGAGCATTACTTACAGCCATCGGTATGACTATATCAACGATTGTCGTAGCTCTATTACCGACAAAAACTATCNAGCACCTCCAGGAAAACCCGATAAAAATACTTTCACTGATAGAATCAAACAAGGCTTGGTTAAAATAGCGAACTGGTTTCTAGACTTGGCCAAGAAGGCTTTACTTTCATTACCTGGAGCACTTGGTGGACTGATTAGCTTTCTTTTAAAAAAGGCTGGTGAAATTGTTTTATTCTTTTCCAAACATATGATAATACTTTTGATAACATTACTTGTTGTCATTGTAGAAATTTTATATGGAAATACTATCTGGAGGAAAATAGTAAAAACAAACTAAAAACTAAAATGCTAACACCTGCTCCTATTTCTGGAGTATAGTTACTTCGTTCTGGAATAGGTGTCACTTCAGTTTTTGTCGTGTCGTCCAGCTTTACAACTGGAGTAAGATTTGGTGTTGGTTTTGGTAGATTTATGTCTTCATTATCACCGATTTTAGTGCTATCATTGGCAATGACTAAATTATTGTTGTACTTTTGTATAACTCCCACCTGTAAGTTCAGGTCTGATGAAATCATATACAGGCCGATACCGATAGCGTAGTTTATTCTAACGCCTGTTCTAGATATTGCATCTTGATATTTTTGTATGCTTTCTGGAATGGAAAATAAGCTTTTCACACTTGATTCTAACAAGTTAACAAAATTCTGTTGGCATTCGAATGATTTCATTATGTTAGACCGTGTTTGTGCCTGTGAACCAAGAACGCAATAGACATACGTTCTTATACTGTCATCAATTCTAACAGCTCCGGCTCGCGTAAATCCTTTGGATTTTTCCAATATAAATTGTTTCCAACCTTCTACTGCACCATCTTGAATCCATGTCTGATGTCCATTAATACGAGTTGTAGTATGATATCCGGTTCTTCCGTTCATAAATCTAAAGTCGGAATTAACATCTACGTTAAACTGGTTACAGATTTTCTTATATGCTACCATGTTAATATGATTGTCACTGGGGTTAAACAAAGACTCTCCAGGAATCGGACAAGACATTTCTTGTAAAATCTTTCGAACTTGATAATAGATATGAAATTTGAATACGGATGACAGTAAATTATAGTCTGTATTTATATGTTCTACAGATACCCCACAACCTGCACTAGCACACCATACAGCGAAATTTATCTGATTCTGATAGTAAGCTATGTTGCATCTATTATGTTCTGTCATTATCGCTTCTAGAGGGTTAATGTAAAATGTCTGCACGTAATTTGTGAAAACGTTTAAGTTTTTTGCAACAAAAGAATCTTGTTCATTGATATATATTCTGAGCGATGTTAAATCATCAACGTTTACTTTTTTGCCCCATTTTACAGGAAGAGGGTAACGTACACTCGTATCCAATTTAAATTTATTTTTATTAAATGACTGATCTTTTTCTTGCACCTCCATTTAACATGTTAATAAGTGGAATAACAGGCTGTGGAAAAACTCATTTCGTTTTAGATTTGTTGCAGAACGAATTCAGAGGTAAATTTGATTATGTTTTAATCCTATGTCCCACATTTGTGTATAATAAGACTTACGACAGAAAATCTATACGTGAAGATAATGACGTAATTCCAATCGCTGTAAATGATGATTTGAATAAANTGTTAAGTAGGATNATTAATNTATTTTGTGACAATACTGAACAAACACTTATTATAATCGATGACTGTGCTAATTTACACGATACTAAACTGAAAGCGACAGCATTGACGAAGTTAGCATTCCACGGACGACATTTGAACTTAAGTTGTTGGGTTATTACACAAAAGTACAATGCTATTGTAAAAGATTTCAGAGAAAACATTAGAATGTTGGTATTGTTCTATGACAAAGACAGAAAATCGAGAGAATCTGCATTCGAGGAGAATGATGCTGGTATTAGTGCAAATGAAAAAAGTGAAATAATTAAAACACTTAAAAACGGCAAAAATTCGAAATTAATTATGCAACTATTTCATCCTTATAGTTTCGAGGTTATTTTGTAGCATCTAAATGGAGCTCTCTAGAATGTTGAATAAAAATTATGAGGTACTTTACACAGTAGTTTCTACTGGTAGATCTAAAGAACTTCTCGGTAAAACTGTGACGACCAAAGACTTAGATTCAATGAGTGATGAAGAAATCGATGCTTATTTTAAAATATATGAATTAAATTATACCGAAAGAATTAATAATCACATAATAGGAACTCTTTGCAGTATGTATTCATACGGAGTCAACAAAATTTTACCGATAGATGATGTGGAGAAGCTACAGGAAGATTTGAATAATGATTATATTTTAACCACTGAATTGAAAAGTGTAACCGCTGGTATTGCAGCTTCGTGCAGTAAAGTTATGGCTATAGTTTCTCTTGGTATAACAACATTAAAACATATAAAGCCCAATTTCAAAAAAGACACTAAAGAACTTGACAATGAACATTACAATGAACTTTGCGAAGAACATTGCGAAGAACTTGTTAAAGAACTTTAATAAAATTGTGATTTTATAGTAATTAAATGAGCACTGAGGATGTAAGTAAAGTTACAAGTGAGAAACCAAAAAACCCAGGTAGACAGGAGTGGGGTCGTAAACTAGGTAAAATGTCTAAAGAACTAAAACTANAAGAAACAACTACAAGAAAAACANTTACTAGAAACTACAGCAATAGAACCCCCGACGAGTAGACCCTCCNTTAGATTCGAATATTTTCTCGTTGCTGCTACTATTCTAACTGGTATTGGAGCTCTGTATTATTACCGTAAAAGAAATTTCACAACTCAACAGCAACAGATTACCGAGTCTCAACATGACATAAAAAAGCTGCGATTTTCTGACTTCTAAATGGCGTCTCCATATCCTGTAAAAGATATTGCTAATACCGCTTATCACAGTGCTGTTATTACTAGCTTGGCTATAGGTTATTCCATGTTAGGTAAAAAGTTGATTAGACTCGATGTTGGCGATCCCGCAAGACCAGATTTTACTGAATTTATAAAATTATCCGTTGTTGTGACGTTGTCTATGTTTACTAAGGATTGGTTGGTAAAACAGAAATTGATCCCTGATGATATTTTACATAATTAAAATTCATAGTAAATAAATGAGTAATGATCGACTATATCTTACCATAGATAGTAAAAAATTAAAGAGTACAACACCAGAAGATATCACAGTTTATCTAAAAAACGAACTTCATCAAGACTATACTAAAGTCTGGCTTAAAAAAATTTATGTACAATATAACATTTTTGTGGTTGAACGTGGTCAACTTCATAAATGTCACTATATTCACTGTTCTGTGTTGAATAAAGACGATAATCTAATAAATGGAGAAAAGTCAGATATCATCGCAATTNTCCATAGCAGAGCTNAGAGTAACAGACAAGTAGTTTTTGAAATGAGCAATACAGGTCCAAAATTAATTATACCTCGTNCTAGCACTATCAGGATGTATACGACTGACGCTGATAACAATATTATNAAGATGACTCCGCGCCACTCGATAATTTATGACTTAGAATTTTTAAAATAGTAAATGGAACAATATTTACGTAGACTATATTATGACTTAGATAGTCCTGTGTCGTATACTGGTCTCGCTGCTCTATGGAGAAAAGTAAAGGAAGACAAAAAAGACAAGGAGATTACGAAGGACGAACTAAAGAAATGGTTACAAGAACAATACACATATACGCTACATAAACCGTATAAAAAGCCGAATGAATACAGAAAAACTATAGTGCCTGGTATAGATGACCAATGGCAAGCTGATCTAGTAGAAATGAGAGAGTTTTCAGAGTTTAATGAGGGTTACAACTATTTACTGTGCGTAATTGATTGTTACTCGAAATATGCTTGGTGTGAAAAATTAAAGACAAAAACCGGGGCAGAAACGGCTGCTGCGTTTGAGAAAATATTTGATAACGAACGAAGTCCATCCTACATACAATTTGATTTAGGCCATGAGTTCTATAACGACAAAGTTAAACGTCTACTGAAAGAAAGAGGTATTGAATACTTCAGTACAGATTCAGATAAAAAAGCATCAATTGTTGAACGGTTTAACAGGATATTAAAGACTAGAATGTGGAAATACTTTACAACACACGAGACTAGAAAATGGATAGATATATATGAGAAATTAGTGGATGATTATAACAATTCATTTCACAGAACAATCAAAATGACTCCAGTTNAGGCTAGTAAGCCAGAGAATTCATTTGCAGTTTGGCATAATATTTACGGAGCATATTTGANNGCTAAGTATGGAAAGCCGATGTACAAAGTTGNTCAAACAGTAAGAATAACGAAATACAAAAGAGTATTTGATAAAGGTTATTTACCTAATTACACTGAGGAATTCTTTAAAATTAAAGAAGTAAAGATTGGAAGACCTATAGTTTACAAGTTGGAGGATTTGAAAGGAGAAGAATTAACTGGGATATTTTATGAGGATGAACTAAGTCCATACGACGAAAGCGATGACACTACGTATAAAATCGAAAAGGTTTTAGGTAGAAAAACCATTAAAGGTAAGAAGTTTCTGCTGGTCAAATATAAAGGATGGCCAGATAAGTTTAACGAATGGATACCCGCTGAAAACTTGACAACTAAATGACAGATGAGTATCACAAAAAAGCCAAAATCTTTCTCGATAGACAGTTAAATGAATTTGAAATCACGATCAAGAAGTTGAAAAAGCAGCGAAAAATAATTAAAGCATTGTTTGTGAGCTTAATTATTGTTTCAATAAGTAGCAGCACAGTGTGTGCAGCATTGGCTGGATTTACAATACCTCCGTTTGTTATCCCTGTATTATCAACGACTGCTGGGCTAACTACTGCACTTTCAACTAAATTTAACTTGAAGCGTAAAAAAGAAGAATTAAACAAAACTATTGAGCAGTTGGAGAAAATTAAGTATAAAATTGATTACGTTGTGTCTTGTAACGGAAATTTTACAGAAGATGAATATAAGGAAATCATTGGAGAATTATATTTTAAAACTGAGTAATTATTGTGATTTTTATTCATTATAAATGGAGACTACGCATGAGGAATTCCAGATTCACTACAGATACATATCTCATGTAATTGACTTTTTAACCGCTTTTCAAGATGGGCGTCGCGTGCTGGCAGAAACTTCACAACATTCGATATCAGAACTTACAAGAAGTTTACGCATGCTTGAAGATACATTTGATAGGTTTGAATATTATGCAAAACTAGTGCTGAATCCAGATGATCCAGAAGGCCCAGAGACAGGCCTAT
>JGI26670J51741_10000317_pt1 | contig 11811 bp, 11 predicted proteins | sample WorMetfiPIANOSA1_FD_51741 | JGI IMG/M metagenome (IMG submission 51741)
GGATCAGCTTGGTGATTTCGGTATCGATTTTCAGGGCGGTTTCATCCGAATAGTCGCGATGCTGGGCTATCTCACGCCCCAGGAAAACCTGTTCCTCCCCTTTGGCGTAGGACATGGGGCCCAACTCCTCGCTCATACCCCAGGTGCGCACCATCTGCTGGGCGAGATCGGTAGCCTGCTTGATGTCATTGGAAGCCCCGGTGCTTATCCGGTTGAACACAACCTCTTCGGCCACCCGTCCGCCAAAGGCAACCGCCAATTCGCTTTCCAACTGGTCTTTATATTTGAAATCGCGTTCTTCCGGGAGAAACCAGGTGATGCCGGCGGCCCGGCCGCGCGGGATGATCGTGATTTTGTTGACCGGGTCGGTGTTGGGCATAAAACGAGCCACCAGGGCGTGTCCCGCTTCGTGGTAGGCCGTGGTTTTGCGGTCTTCTTCCTTGATAACCTTGGATTTACGCTCCAACCCCATGTAGACCTTGTCCTTGGCATCTTCAAGATCTTCCATGCCCACTTTTTCCTTGCTGCGCTTGGCGGCCAGCAGGGCGGCCTCATTGACCAGGTTTTCAAGGTCGGCCCCGGAAAAGCCGGGCGTGCCTTTGGCCAGGATTAACGGCTTTACATCTTCGCCGACAGGGTTTTTTTTCAGGTGGACCTTCAGGATTTTTTCGCGGCCCTTGATGTCCGGCAGGGGGACGACGACCTGGCGGTCGAACCGGCCGGGACGCAGCAGGGCCGGATCGAGGACATCCGGGCGGTTGGTCGCCGAAATGAGGATGACGCCCTCGTTGGATTCGAAACCATCCATTTCCACGAGCAACTGGTTGAGGGTCTGCTCCCGTTCATCATGTCCGCCGCCCAATCCGGCGCCGCGATGACGGCCCACGGCATCGATCTCATCGATGAAGATAATACAGGGCGCGTTTTTCTTCCCCTGGACGAAAAGATCCCGTACCCGCGAAGCGCCGACCCCCACAAACATTTCCACGAAGTCGGAACCACTGATGCTGAAGAACGGCACGTCCGCCTCGCCGGCAATGGCCCGGGCCAGCAAGGTTTTGCCGGTACCGGGCGAGCCCATGAGCAGAACACCTTTGGGAATGCGACCGCCCAGGCGGGTAAATTTTTTGGGTTCGCTGAGAAATTCCACGATCTCGCCGAGCTCTTCCTTGGCTTCGTCAATTCCGGCTACGTCCTCAAAGGTCACCTTGGCCAGCTGATCCGAAAGCAGCCGGGCGCGGCTCTTGCCGAATGACATGGATTTGCCGCCGCCGGACTGCATCTGGCGCATGAAAAAGACCCACACACCGATGAGAATAAGGATTGGAAACCAGGAAATCAGCATGGACATGTACCAGGGATTTTCCCGGGGTGGCTTCGCGTTGATGACCACGCCTTTTTGCCGGAGATTGGCGATCAGGTTGCTGTCCTGGGGCGTGTACACCTTGTAGTGCTTTTTATTGATGTCCGTTACATAGAGCTCCTGGCCCTGCATAACGACGTCCGTAACCCGTTCATCTTCTACCATGGCCAGAAAGTCGGTGTAGCTGATACTGGTTTCGGCAATGTTCTGGGGATTGAACAAGCTGTAGAGCATGAGCATCATCAGGATGATAACGATCCACAAGGCCATGTTTTTATAGAAAGGATTCAAAAGTCGTTTCCTCCTCGAGGTTTAGATCAAGTTTCATACTTCGTCCACGGCAACCCGGTCTTCCGGCACCATTGTTATAAACCCTAAAATAAGCATTATTTCGGGTCTGGCAAAACATATTTTACTGCCAAAACCTGCCGGGTTTGCCGGCTCAGGGCGCCGGTCTGCGACCGTTGGTGGCCCAGTATCCAGAGTATCTCCGGGCCACTGATCAACACCGGCCACCGGTCCCGTTCAGGCAAGGGGACTTTACGTTCATTGAACAACTTTTTCAATTTTTTTGTACCGCGCATCCCCAGGGGTTTAAAATGATCGCCCGGGCGATAGTTTCGGATCCTGAGCGGAAAGCTGAGCTGGTCTATATCAAATAAGGCCGTATACTGTCCAGCGGTGCTCACTTTTGGGGTATGCGATCCGGTGTGCAGCGTGAAGATCACTTTTCCGCCGGTAGCCGCAATAGCCTGATCGCAGCCGTCCGAATCAGAAAGTTGACCCCGGGCGATGACATATTCATAGGGCTCGGTTGGGTGCTCTGCCGCCAGCGGCTGGCGGGGGGTGTCCATGACGCGTAGAACCAGGCGGTCGGCCTGTTTAACTGCGGATATCAGGCCGGGCAAATCCACCCGGGCGTCCGCGGCCCTGTTCATCAGCGCATTCAGCCGGTCCACATGGTCAAGCGTGATCCGCCGCAAACTACCGGCCAATTGAAAAATGGCGCGCCGCAGCAGGCGCCGGACGGCCGCCCGGGGCATGTCGGCCAGGACCTTTAAGTCGAGGCTCAGTTGCCGGTTGTCGGCGGCGATCAGGATGCGGTCCCAGAGCGAATCCGCCAGCGACTCATTCCAGGCATTTTCATCCGCCATGATTGTCGCGGTGCGGTGCAGCGTTGCAAAAATGTTGGGGTTGAATTCCTCACGGATCAGCGGCAGGAGAACATGCCGGACCCGGTTACGGGTGAAACGGAGGTCGGTGTTGGAAACATCGGTCACATATTCCAGCTGTCCCTGCTGCAGATAGGCCATGATCTGCGCTCTGGTAAGGTTTATCAGCGGCCGTACGATCAGATTGCCTCTGACCGGCGGGATTCCGGAAAGTCCCAGGGGCCCCGATCCGCGCAAAAGGTTCATCAGGACCATTTCGGCATTGTCGTCGCGGTGGTGCCCGAGGGCCACTTTGTGGTAACCTGCGGAGGCGGCGACCTTTTCATAAAAGGCATACCGAACTTCCCGGGCCGCTTCTTCGAGCGAGAGCCCGTGGCGTTCCTGGTAGGCGGCCACGTCCTGAGCCGTACAATGAAACGGTAAGGCCAGGTCCCGGGCGAGGGCCGCTACAAAATCGGCCTCGTCCTGCGCTTCCGGGCGCAGGACGTGGTTTAGATGGGCGACCCCCAGGGTAAGGTCCATTCGCGGGGCCAGTTCGCCGAGCAAGTGCAGGAGCGCGACGGAATCCGGTCCGCCGGACACAGCGGCCAGCACCCGGGTGCTGGGCTGAAACATGGCGTGTTCGGCGGCGGCTTTGGCAACCGACTCAAGAAGCGGTTTTGAATCAGCTTTTTTTGAGCAGCCGTTTTGCGATGTGGGCATGGATGAGCTCGGAAATTTTTTTATCCCAGAGTCCGACGACGCCGGTGCGCACCGCCACTTCGGTCAGGTTGGTTCCCAGGATAGTGATGCTGACCGTGACAGGCGTCTTATCTGATTTTTCAGCTGCGATGGTGGTGGTAATACCGCTGGAAGTTTTATGCCGCACGACGATCTTCAGATCCTGCAGAGCGGCCAGACTGTCCGCCACAGCCTTGTCGAACGGAGCGTTATAGGTCCGTTTCAAATCACCGGACACATACGTGTAAACGCCAGCTCCGGCACCTGCACCAGCCACCATTGCCGCACACCCCGCACAAACGAGGATACTGAGGGTCAAGGCGGCGGCCGCCAGTCTCATGGGCATCTGATGTCCTCCGGGTTTTTAAGATGGGTTCTAAAAACAGTTGTTTGCGACGGTATGTCAGCGATTGTAAGAAGTCAACAGAAATCAAACCCGCTAAAATGTCGGGATCAGACATCTTTTTCACTTGAAAAAATGGTTCTTTGACGTATATTCTCTGCCGGTTGCGCTAGGCGGGGTGTTAGCGGTGCCCTTTACCCGAAATCCGCTTATGCGGGGCTGAATTCCTCCCTGAGGATCACCTCCCCGAGCCCACTCGATAGCTGACCGGCCGCCACGCAACAGACGGTTACGAACCTCGTCAGGTCCGGAAGGAAGCAGCGATAAGTAATGCGGTCTGTGTCGTGGTCAGGTCCCGGTTGCGTGAAGGGTGGGTTTGGTGGAATCGATTCGAGGGGGGGTGCGCAACCATCTTGCCTGAAAGTGTCTCAAAGGCCCTCATTTTGAGACATTTACCAGCCCCGTCAGGCCTGTCTTTAATGTGTCAAATCCTGTGTTTAACTTCTTGACAACCGGTCATCTCGTCTTATTTTCTGTCAAAACTTTTGCGTACGGATTCTAAACAGATACGGGAGATTGAACTGGCGTATGAGCGACAAGCGTGATTCAAGGCAGGAGGCCGATGCCGTAAAAATCAAAACCTACGAGGACCATTCCAAAGACGCCGATACGGAAAAAGGGGCGGCCGCCGAGGCCGAAGAGCACCCCTCAAAAAAGACCTGGAAAAAGACCGATCACAAGGACGAACAGGATTTGGCGGCCAAGTTGGAAGCTGCCGAGAAGGAAGCCGGTGAGAACTACGATCGGTTTCTGCGTATTTCCGCGGAATTCGAAAACTATAAGAAGCGCAATGATCGCGAGGCCACTGATTTCAGAAAATATGCCAACGAAGCCCTGGTCAAGGAGCTTCTCCCGGTGGTTGACAATCTCGAGCGCGCGGTTGACACTTCCGCGGATCATGAAGATGCTGTCAACTGCATTCTCGAAGGCGTCGATATGACCCTCAAGGAGATCCTCAAAGTGCTCGAGAAGTTTGCCGTAAAAGCGGTGGATGCCGTGGGGAATCCTTTCGACCCGACCTATCATCAGGCCGTTATGCAGGAAGAGTCGCAGGAGCATCCCGACAATACCGTTATAAAAGAACTGCAGAAAGGCTACACCATCCATGACAGGCTGCTGCGCCCTTCCATGGTGGTGGTTGCCAAGACCGGCTCCGAATAGGGGCGGCCAGATATAAACCGAATTTAATTCAGTATACAAATACACACAATACCGAAAGGCAAGGAGGACAGCAGATGGGTAAAATCATCGGAATCGATCTCGGCACCACCAACTCATGCGTGGCGGTGATGGAAGGCGGTGATGCCAACGTGATCACCAACCCGGAAGGCGGCCGTACGACCCCGTCAATTGTGGCCGTATCCGACAGTGACGAAAGACTGGTTGGGCAAATCGCCAAACGGCAGGCCATTACCAATCCTGAAAACACCGTGTTTGGTGTCAAGCGGCTGATCGGCCGGAAGTTCAGCTCCGCTGAAGTCCAGTCGGATACCAAGATACTGCCTTATAAGATTGAAGAAGCCAAAAATGGGGACATCCGGATCAACTTGCGGGGCAAGCAGTACAGCCCGGCTGAGATCTCATCCTTTATTCTGTCCAATATCAAGAAAACGGCGGAAGAGTATCTGGGCGAGAAAATCACCGACGCCGTCGTGACGGTTCCGGCCTATTTTAATGACAGCCAGCGTCAGGCCACCAAGGATGCCGGGAAGATTGCCGGGTTGAATGTCCTCCGGATTATCAACGAACCGACCGCAGCCTCTCTGGCCTATGGTCTGGACAAGAAGAGCGAAGAGAAGATTGCGGTTTTCGACCTGGGCGGCGGCACCTTTGATGTCTCCGTATTGGAGATCGGTGAGGGTGTGTTTGAGGTAAAATCCACCAATGGGGATACCCACCTGGGCGGCGAAGATTTCGATCTGCGCCTGATCGACTACCTGGCCGATGAGTTCACAAAGGACCAGGGCATTGACCTGCGTGGTGACAAGATGGCCCTCCAGCGCCTGAAAGAGGCAGCTGAGAAGGCCAAGATGGAACTTTCCACCTCCATGGAAACCGAGGTCAATCTGCCGTTTATTACGGCCGATGCCAGCGGCCCCAAGCATTTGAACATCAAGATTACCCGGGCCAAACTCGAAGCCCTGATAGATGATCTTTTATCCAAGCTGGAAGGCCCCTGCCGCACGGCCCTCAAGGATGCCGGGTTCAATGCCGGTGACATCGATGAAGTGATCCTGGTTGGCGGCATGACCCGGATGCCGGCGGTCCAGGATGTGGTCAAGCGGATATTCGGCAAGGAACCCAACAAGGGTGTCAATCCTGACGAAGTGGTTGCGCTCGGCGCTGCCATCCAGGGCGGTGTTCTGGGCGGCGACGTCAAGGATGTCCTCCTGCTGGATGTTACCCCGCTGTCACTGGGAATCGAGACCCTGGGCGGCGTGATGACCCGGCTGATAGACAAGAACACCACGATTCCCACTAAAAAAAGCCAGATCTTTTCTACGGCGGCCGACAATCAACCCGCCGTCTCCATCCACGTCCTCCAGGGCGAACGCGAGATGGCGGCCGGCAATAAAACCCTGGGTCGCTCTGAACTGGTCGGTATCCCGCCGGCCCCCCGGGGCGTGCCCCAGGTCGAGGTGGCTTTCGATATCGATGCCAACGGGATCGTCAATGTTTCGGCCAAAGACCAGGCCACCGGCAAGGAGCAGTCCATCCAGATCACCGCTTCATCCGGCCTCACCAAGGAAGAAATCGAAGCTGCTGAAAAAGAAGCTGAGCTGCACGCCGAAGACGACCGCAAGAAAAAAGAGCTGGTGGAAGCCCGCAATACGGCCGACAGCCTGATCTACTCTACTGAAAAATCGATCAAGGACCTGGGCGACAAGGTGGACGAGGAGACCCAAACCAAGGTGGCCGCCGCCATCGAGCCCCTGAAAAAGGCCATGGAGGGTGATGACCCCGAGGAGATCAAGCGCCTTTCCGAGGAACTGACCCAGGCTTCCCACAAGCTGGCCGAGGCCATGTACCAGCAGGCCGCCGCCGAAGGCGGACCCCAACCCGGGGAGGAAGGCGCCGGCCCGGGAGATCCGGGACAGGCTGCCGGAGCTGCACCCGATGACGATGTGGTCGATGCTGATTTCGAAGAGGTAAAGGACGACAAGAAGTAGCAGCCCAAGCAGATTCTTTGATTGGTTTCAAGAATCTGCTCAGAGTCACATGGTTTATTGACTCACAAGCCCGCGGTATCATTACCGCGGGCTTTTTCATTGAGGTCCGGCCCGAAGTGATTTGTTCGGGCGGACAATTTTAGAAGCTATCTCAAAAAGGATTTTGGTTCAAGGTGCGGCAGGGGCGATATTTAAACCGGAGGAATACTATAGTATTTCGAGGATTTTAATTTCGCACCCAACGCCGAGATTGGGCCAATCGGCTTTTTTGAGATGGCTTCTTGGGAGATGGTTGTGACCGGAACGATCGTTAATGCAATTGCCATTATAGCCGGCAGCCTGGCCGGGCTTGTCTTCAGAAAGGGTATCCCGGCCCGATACAATACCACGATCATGCAGGCGATTGGTCTGGCAGTGGTCCTGGTCGGCCTGAAGAGTGCCTTTAAATCCGACGACCTGCTGCTGATCATCGTGTGTCTGGCACTGGGCAGCCTGTTGGGCGAGTGGCTGGCCATCGAGGCCCGGCTGGAAGCCATGGGGCACTGGTTCGAATCCCGGTTTGCCGTTACGGGCGGTGGTTTTGCCAGGGGTTTTGTGACCGCTACCCTGGTTTACTGCGTGGGGTCCATGGCCATTGTCGGGGCCATGGAAAGCGGCCTGACCGGCGATCATCAGACGCTGTTCGCCAAATCCGTGCTTGACGGCATTACCGCGGTCGTGTTCACCGCGACCATGGGCCTGGGCGTCATGCTTTCGGCCGTATCTGTTTTTATCTATCAGGGTTTGATTACCGGGGGGGCCTTGATGCTGAAACCGCTGCTGGTGCCGGAAGTAGTCAACCAGATGTCGGCGGTGGGCGGGCTGCTTATTCTGGGTCTCGGGATAAACCTGCTGGAAATCAGCAGGATCAACGTCGGCAACATGCTTCCCGCTATTTTTCTACCGCTTGTTTACTATGTCATCAGAAGTATCGGTGGGTAACCCGGCAAGGTAGGCCCGGCGGCTGTTTACAGCCTCCCGGGATGCCGGTCCCGCATGCAGGCATTAAGAATTCTCTTTAAGCAGTTTGCTGACAGCCGGTCCGCGCCATTTACCGCGCCCCGATACAGTCGGTACCTGCCGTTGTTCCAGTTCGCCGGCTATTTTTTCAAAGGTCGCGCCCGCGTTGCGCAGGTCTCTGATCATGGCCAGCAGGGCCTCTTTTGTTTCAACAGGAGCTGCGGCGGCCGGTCCCGCTGTGTTTGCTTCCGGTACGGGTTGGGCTGCGGTTAGCGGTTGCCTGGACGGCCTAGCGCCCCCTGGTCCCATACTGGTGGAATGTTCAAGGACCGCGGCGATCCGTTCAAGCGCCGAGGCGGCTCTTTCCTGGACCTTGAAATTTTCTTCAATGGTCTTGGCCATGCCTTCAATATATTTTTTTATTTCCTGGAGCTGTTCGCCGGTATGGGCTTTCTTGTGATAATGGCCTTTGCGGTCCTTGTTATGCTGCCGGTCATGCCCGTGGCGATATTGCGGGTTGTCATAATTCTTACGCGGCCGGTCAAACCGTTTGATATTACCGGTGCGCAGATTGTGCAGAAAATCACTCATTGAGTTTCTCCTTCTATTTGTCGATCCAATGGCTGATAAAAGCCGTATATATAATTATATTTGCATTGTGCCGTTTTAATGTCTGGCAGCGCGTCCTGCGGGACGCTGACCCGGTTGCCTGTTTTGCTGTAGCTTGTGACTCAGGATGACCAGGATCCCGGTGGGGGTGTCCACTATTTCTTCTACATCCAGGATTACTTACAATTAGACACGGCGTGTGAGAGAATACTAACGTGCAAATCGTCAACTGAAGGTGAAAGACAGCCTATAATATTTCCCGACAGGCGATTGTCAAGCGGAATATTAGATATAAGATCGGATGGGTATAAAAATCCCCCATTATTTTTTTGAGATATCGGCGGGTATGTGGTAGGAACCTCAATTTTCAGGCATGGATTTGGTAACCCTGCGGGTCGGCGGCCGCGCCCGGCCGGCTGCGGAAGATGTTCAGGAGCGAATGCGAGATTCGGAAACATTTGGCATCATGGCCGACAGCCATGGAAACGCGGATATGATCGCGGCCGCTTTGCGCCTTTTTCAAGCACGCGGTTGCAGCCGCATGGTCCACCTGGGCGACATCTGCGATTCGGTCAAGTATCAGCAGGCTGACGCATGTGTTGAGTTGTTGCGCACCCACCGCGTCCTGGCGGTCAAGGGGAACAATGATCACGCTATCGTACGTGACGGGCGGGCTCGACAGTCCAGAGCAATCTCCAGCGCAACCATGGCCTATCTGGAGGCTCTGCCGCTTCAGATTGAGTTGGCCGCGGCACTTTTTGTACACAGCCGGCCGTTTGCGGATATCCTCGGAATGGCGGCTATGACCGGGGATATAGGTCGGGATGAAGTTGCCCGTCTGGGAGCGCAATTTCCGGGAAAAATTCTCTTTCGCGGGCATGGCCATTCGCCCCGGGTTTCCCGGTTGAACGGCAGCCCGGCCCAGGCGGTCAGCCCGGATGCCGGCGGCCGGTGGCGAATCGATCACCGGCAGGGTTGGATCGTGACTTGCGGTGCGTTATTCAAAGGGTTGTGCATGACCTGGACACCGGCAACTGGCCGCCTTATCAGCCACCGGCTGGCTGCCTGAGGTGGTGTCGGGAATAAGATCGTCTCTCAGATTAATTGCGAGCATGAGGAAATATACCGATGAAAGATGACAGGGGACTTTACTATTATCCGTACCCGCAAAACAAGCAGGTCCGCATGTATGTGCTCAAAATTGAGGATGATATCTGCTTTCGGATGTGGGATTCGGGTCAACCGGAACTGTGGGAAAAGCACGGTTGGGTGCCTTATGACGCCATCAAACAGGCCATGGGCATTTACTCCGGACAGGGATTTGACCCGGCCCAGGCCTATGATCTGGACGCAGCCCGCGACCTCCTTGATGAACGATAGCACCAAGTAGACCGCCAGATCCCGAAAAGCGTATCTAGCGCCTACCGTGACCTGAAACCAAATTGAAAATTGTGACACAGCCTGTCTGGGCCGGGGTCTTTACTGACAAATATCAGACGGTTATCTCCACCCGGCCCCGATCGCCCGCGGGCTGGTTCGAATGGTGACAATTACCTGTTGCCACCAGGTTTGCAAGCCCCCGTTGGCCCGGTCCAGGAAAAATTTGGCCTGGGTGATCGCCATGTCCCTGCCATAGTCGGAGATGAGCTGCCGGGCTTTTTTTTCCACGGATGTCATACGCCCCCCTTTCATGTTGTGTTGAAACCAGCCGGTAACCATCTTGCAGATTAAGTTCAGGAATATCATGGGGGTGTGACAGATACGGTCACAGAGCAGGGAACGATTCTATGTTTTACGAATTACCACAACTTTTTTGGGATAATTTCTTGACAAACGAAACGTTTATTTAATAAAATCAGCGATGTTGAAAAACAATGGACCTTTCATCCAAAGGAGTGAATGAGCAATGACACTTACAAAAGCACAGATCATTGAGTCCTTTCAAAACAACCTTGGATTTACCAAAAACCAATCTTCTGAGATCATCGAGTCGATCCTGTCCATTATTAAAGGTGCCCTGGCAGACAACGAGGATGTCTTGATCAGCGGTTTCGGAAAGTTCTGTGTAAACCAGAAGAAGGAGAGGCGTGGCAGGAATCCGGCTACCGGTGACGATATGATGCTGGCTCCGCGAAAAGTGGTTACCTTCAAGTGTTCAGGAAAGCTCAGGGAAAAGCTCAACGGTTCATAGAAACCTTAACGGTTTAGATTGCCGCCCGCAATCCGGGTGCTTCCCTGATGAACACGGTTGGCGCGGGTGCCCCGCAATTCCGGTGCAGGTTGCAAGATTGTAAAAAGATGGTCGCTGTGCACGCACAGCGGCCTTTTTGTTTTGAGGGTTCACCGTTCAACGTTCAAGGTTCCAGGTTAAAACCATTGAACACCGATCATCCCATGGGAAAATGCTATAAACTGAAGCCGCAACCTCTGAACCTTTGAACCCCGAACCTATTCATCCATGGAACTGATTTACGAGACAAAAGGTAAAGCCGGCGAGTACGCTCCCTTGGGAGCGGATCTGTATACCGGCTGTGTCCACCGGTGCGCCTATTGTTATGTACCGGAAGCCGAGAATGTTTCTGCGCAGCGGTTCCACGGGCAGTGCCTGCCCAGGCCCGACGTCCTGCGGAGAGTCAAAGCGGATCTCGATGAGCTTGATGACCGCCGGGACAAGCGCTTGATACTGCTGAGTTTTGGATGCGACCCCTATCCGCCGGCACCCCACGACAGTTCACTGACCCGGGCGGTCCTGAAACACCTGCAACCGCGCAACCGACCGTATACCGTTTTGACCAAGGGCGGTACCCGGGCCGTACGCGATTTTGATATTTTGGAAAGTTCGGTGCAGGCTTCTTTTGGAACCACCCTCGTGTTTACGGATCAAGCGACGGCCGATGACTGGGAACCGGGCGCAGCCAGCCTGACGGATCGGATTGCCGCCATCAAATCGGCCCACCAACGCGGCATTGCCACCTGGATAAGTATGGAACCGGTGATTGTACCGGACCAGGCCATAGACCTTGTGCGCCGCTATCACACCATTGTGGATCATTGGAAAGTCGGTAAAATCAATTACTGCCCGGAGGTTGAAGAACAGGTCGACTGGCTCCGCTTCCGGGAAGAAATCACCCGGACGTTTCGTTCCGTCGGTGCGGATTTCTATCTAAAAAAAAGCCTCACAGAGCTGGATTAAAACGACTAAAGCAAAGGGGTCAATAACTCGCCCTAATGGCTTTGCCTAACTTCAAGATACCTCCATGACATATTTTTAGAAGAGTGATGTGGTTTAAAAGAAACGGACACTTTGCTAAGAACGAAATATCAGAAAGCGAGGTGTCCAATGAGTACTCAAAAAACCAGACGGAGTTTCACCCA
>JGI26670J51741_10000340_pt1 | contig 11098 bp, 9 predicted proteins | sample WorMetfiPIANOSA1_FD_51741 | JGI IMG/M metagenome (IMG submission 51741)
ATAGTTTGCGGGCCCCCAGGTAAATTTGAGGGCCCTTGTCAGGCGGGCGCATGCCGATAGCCGGCGGCGAGATAGAATCACAACAGCTTTCCGGATTTAATACGGTGCGATTCGATGAAAGCCAGCATGACCCGGTGGGCTCTTGCCTTCAGGTCCGGTTCCTCAATACCCAGCAGGACCGCTTTTCTTACCTCGCTGAAAACCCAGATGAAAAGACCGATACTCAAACATCCAATGATAATCGCCATACAGGCTGATCGGATGTGGACACTGCCGGAAACGGCAAATAGCAGGATTGTCATGGGCAGTCACCCGGATACCCGCCGGCCTGGAAAGGTGTTGCCGGCCGCAGGCGGCCGACATCCCGGAACACTCTTGCAGCACCAGATACTAAAGCACGGGGTAGGCATCGGCCCAACCGACGGCATCCAAGTAACTGGCGGGGAGGGCCTCTTCGGAGAGCGCGACCACGACACTCAATTCCCGACATTTGTCCCAGTCCCCGATTTCGTAAGCTGTAACCAGATTGAGATAATCGGCAAGGGCACCTTTACGAGCGACCAAGGCTGTTTTGACTCCCTCGGAAAACGGCAATTGTTCCACGATGGCATCCATGGGTGCATCCAGCATGGCATCCAGCATAGAGAAAAGGCCGACCAGGAAGAGTTCAGCTGGATCCACACCTTCCCCGGTGGCCTGCCCCATCAACTGACAGAACTTCGCGCGGATAATACTGGCCCGGATCAATTCATTGGGCTTATCGCCGGCCAGTTCCGCCGCCGTGACCAGCATAACAAACTGGCGGATCGAAGTGATCTCCCGCACGCGTCGAAAATAAGCTGAATTGATGTACCGCAGCAGTTTGTAGGAAATTGAAATATCGACGTTCACCATCTCCTCGAGCTTCGCCATACTGCAGTCTTCTCGATTCAGCTCTGCAACGAGCTGCAGCAGGCCGACATGTGAAGGGGCAATGTCCGTTGATTTAAGGATTTCCGGTTTACTGAAAAAATAGCCCTGAAAATATTTGAAGCCCATTTCACGGTCAGCCTGGTATTCCTCATAGGTCTCAATTTTCTCGGCCAGAAATTCCACCTCATACTGGGACAGCCGGGAAAGCATATCACCGACCGCCTCCTGGGGTGTCAGCATGAAATCGATCTTGATGATATCCGCCAGGGAAATCAATTCAGTTAGATCGTCCCGGTAAATGAAATCATCCAGGGCCAGAACATACCCTTGCTGCATGATCTGCTCGCAGGCCCTGATAACTGCATCGCCAGGCGTTACATCCTCCAGCACCTCGACCACCACTTCTTCGCGGGGAAACATGGTGGGCACCTGTTTCAACAGCAGATCCTCGGTAAAGTTGATGAACGCCTTTTTACCTCCGGTGAGTTGGTCGAGGCCGATATTGAAAAAGCTGCGGGTAAGAAGCTTGGAGGTCGCCACGTCCCCGTCAATTTCAGGGAAGGCATTGGACATACTATCCCTGAAAAGCAGTTCGTAAGCGGCGATATTCTTTTTGCGGTCGAAGATCGGCTGCCTGGCTACATAGACGTCCATGGGCTTCCTTTAAGAATTCTTTAGCAATACCTATGATTGCGTGATCTTGGCTCGAATCTGAGTGATCAGGATCAACTTACAGCCCCATTTCAAGTATAGTGCTCCCATTGTCGTTTTCAACCAGCGCCCCAATTCAAACCAGACGGAACTGATAGATGGACAAGGCCTTAACTATGATTTACGATATATATATCGGCCGGTTGGAAAAAAAACTAAAGTTTTACTTGTCACAACCGATATAACGGATATAGTTGGGAAATCCTGTGCATAACCAACGCTTTATTCGGTAACGGCACTTTTCCCGCTGGAGGATTTGCGCCCGCAAGGCAAAACCGCACGGCTGTCCATACAATCCGAAACCGGCAGCCTGAGAAATTGAAACGCGGTCCGCTATAAAGAGCGGGGCTTTCCCCTGAGAATCAGGTGGTTTGAAAGTGACGTTATCGCATCTGAAGTCACAAGGAGTACAAAAATGGAAGTAACTGGAAAAAACATCACCACAACCCTGGAGGCCTATGCGAATAAGGTCCAACATACCAAGCAGCCGGCCGCATCCGATCCGGAAAAAGAGCAGCCCAGCGTCAAAGGGGATACCGTCAGCCTCTCCAAGGAGGCCCGCCAGGTAGCTGCCGTCACCCAGAAACTTGAGGAAACACCGGAGGTCCGCGAGGACAAAGTAGCTGAAATTCAGGAAAAGATCAGCACCGGCACTTACACCGTCGATGGCCAGAAAGCAGCGACCAATCTGCTGGCCGAGTCTTTGATCAACGAACTCGTTTAACCGACAGACTAACCAACCAGATGGGCATGCACATTCAGTGCATGCCCGTTTTTTTTCTACAAGATGTGGTAGCACTCACTAAGCCGGCTACGACATGTCGCCACCCAAATCAATTTTTACTTGACCCGCAATTAAAAATACCCTATAAAAACTAAAATAGATCTAAATTATGTATAACTATATGCTATTTGGCCTATGTTGTTATCAACATCCATTCATTTATAGCTAAGAGTATGGATATAAAGCACCGGCGTTTGAAGCGGTGCGCAAGCGGCCATCCGGCCGCCGTCCGGCCTTAACTGCCATTAAATGGCAGGTCGGACATACCCAGACCCGCCTTTCGCGTTCAATGGTTTCACAAGTCGTCACTATGGGAATAGATACGATAAATACACTTGTACCTGCGCTCCGGTCCCTCACCCGCCCGGTCTACAAAGTCGCGGAGCCATCTTTTCCCCCGCATACATTTCAATCCCAGATCCAGTCCCGCAGCACCCTGAACAATGGACGTCAGCCTGGAGAACCTCTGGGTACATATGACGAATCATCCAAAATGACCTACCCGGCATCCGGCGCTTCCGGCCGGATAGTGAATGTCTACGCTTGAAGTACACTTACCCTCACTAAATCCTATCTGATTTCAACATCTTATTTTTGCCGCCGGGTGCTGAACTTAAAGGTTGGTTTAAATGGGTCGGGACCGGGCCATTATCTTGCCCCTGCTTGATTTTTTTCCAATCCGCACTACAATTATATAATACCTGATAATAATTACTAATAGCGCCAAAAGGGGCTCGGCATGAAACATCTTTACAGGTGCCTGCTGATAGCTCTGATACTCTCCATTCAGGCATCACCTTATACAAGTGCATCACAACGGGGTCTTGCAGTCGAACTGAATCCGTCTGCCGCCGGGTCCTGGGGCGATTACCACGCCCTGATCATCGGTATCAACGATTATACCAAGTGGCCGCGCCTGCAGACCGCAGTCAAGGACGCCACCGTCATCCGGGACACCCTGGTCACGCGGTACGGCTTCGCTGAAAAGAACGTGATCCTGCGCACGGATAAAGCGGCCAGCCGCCTGCAGATTACCCGCGACCTGCGCTATCTGGCCCAATCCATGCGACCGAAGGATAATCTGCTGATCTACTACGCCGGCCACGGCCAGCTGGATGACCTGACCGGTGACGGCTACTGGGTGCCGGCTGAAGGGGCCATGAAGGACCCCGCCACCTGGGTAGCCAACTCCTATATCAAAGCGATCCTCAGCAGCGAAAAAGTCCAGGCCAAGAACGTGGTGGTCATCGCCGACTCCTGCTACAGCGGCTCCATGCTGCGCGGCGGCCCGTCGCTCATGTCCATGGACGACCAGCGCTACCGGGAAAAGCTGGCTGAAAAGGCCGCCCTGCGCTCACGACAGGTCATATCCTCCGGCGGTGTCGAACCGGTGGCCGACGGCGGCGCCGAGGGGCACAGCCTATTTGCCTTCTACCTGATCGATGCCCTGCGCAAGAACGACCGGGAGGTAATCGACCTGGAGAACCTGTTTCATACAAAAGTGTGGAAACCGGTGACTGAAATTGGCGACCAGCGGCCCAATGTCGGTCGCCTGAAGACGCCCATGGATCAGGATGGCCAGTTCGTACTTTACAACGCGACCTGGGCCCGGGAACAGCAGGCCCGCCGGGCTGCGGTGGAAACCGAACAGCGAAAGCAAGCCCAGGCGCAGCAAAAAGCCACCGTGGCCGCGGCCGAGCTGGAGCTCCAGCGTCAACGGTTTGAAATGGAAAAACAGAAACTGGCTCTGGAAAGAGAGCAGTTGGCTCAGCAGAAAGTCCTCGAAATGGAGAGGCTGAAGATCGAAAGGCAAAAACAGGAGATCGAATATGCCAAGCTCCAGGCGCGGCTCAGCGCAATGGAAGCGCAGCAGAAAAATGCCCAACAAACCCTGGCATCTGTTTCGCCGACAGTTGTTGATCGAGGCAACATGGATAGCCGGCTGGCATCACATGGCAGATACAAAATAGTGTTATTTCCTATCAAACACAAGCGGACTGGAAATTATGGGATAGGCCCTGAAAGGTCTTCTATCGAGGGCATCACCGCCATGGTTAGTAATGATGAAAAGCTTGAATTGGCATATACCTATAAAAAGATTGAAGACATGCCGGACACCACCAAACTTTTATCTGATATCGCCTCAAATGAAAACATACAGGCCTGGTCTAAAAAATCCTTTTTTGCCCAAAGCGAACCTGACTGGAATAAGGTCAAGCAACTTGGCGCCACGGTAGATGCTCATATTGCAGTACTGGTTAATGCTACCCTCACAAGTGGAAGTGCAACGATTGACGTGTATTGTTATGACTACAACAACGATAAAATCTATTCGAGGCTTGGCGTAACGAGCGATGCCTGGGGCCTTGCCAATTCAGTAAATCTGATTTCAAAGAAGTTATTGCACGAAATCTTTAAAAGCCAAAGATAGTCTTGGCTATAGTGACACCCGGACGACCAAAAGGATGAACCCGCATAGGCGCAATCCTTTCTTAGACATTGATGTAATAAATATATCAGTGGAGATCTAAATGAAAAACCTGGTTACCAAGCTGTCGATTGCAATATCCATATTGGTACTATCGGTTGCTTATGCGCCGGCCCAGCAACGCGGACTGGCGGTGATACCGGAACTGAACAAACCGGGTAACTGGGGTCAATACCATGCTCTGATCATCGGCATCAACGACTACGAAAGGTGGCCCCGGCTGCAGACCGCGGTCAAAGATGCCACTGTCCTCAGGGATTTGTTGGTATCCCGGTACGGCTTTGCTCAGAAGAACGTGATCCTGCGCACGGACAAAAAAGCCAGCCGGATGCAGATCAACCGCGACCTGCGCTACCTGGCGCAATCCATGCGGCCGGAAGACAACCTGCTGATCTACTATGCCGGCCACGGCCAACTGGACGACCTGACCGGCGACGGCTACTGGGTGCCGGCTGAAGGGGCCATGAAAGACCCCAGCACCTGGGTGGCCAACTCCTATATCAAGGCCATTCTCAGCTCTGAAAAGGTGCAGGCCAAGAATGTGGTGGTGATCGCCGATTCGTGTTACAGCGGCTCCATGCTGCGCGGCGGGCCGTCGCTCATGTCCATGGATGACCAGCGCTACCGCGAAAAGCTAGCCGAGAAGGCTTCATTACGCTCGCGCCAGGTAATTTCTTCCGGCGGTGTCGAACCGGTGGCCGATGGCGGCGCAGAGGGTCACAGCCTGTTTGCCTTCTACCTGATTGATGCCCTGCGCAAGAACGACCGCGAAGTGATCGACCTGGAGAACCTCTTTCACACCAAGGTGTGGAAACCGGTCACCGAGATCGGCGACCAGCGACCCAATGTGGGACGGCTCAAGACCCCCATGGATCAGGACGGCCAGTTCGTGCTCTACAACGCGGCCTGGGCCAAACAACAGCAGACCCGCCGGGCGGCAGCGGAAGCTGAAAAGCAAAAGCAGACCCAGGCGCAGCAAAAGGCCGCCGTCGCTACGGCTGAACTGGAGCTCCAGCGCCAGCGGTTCGAAATGGAAAAGCAGAAACTGGCCCTGGAAAGGGAACAGCTGGTCCAGCAAAAAGCGCTTGAGATGGAACGGCTGAAAATCGAAAGGCAAAAGCAGGAGATCGAATATGCCCGGCTCCAGGCCCGGCTCAGTGAGATGGAGGCCAAGAAGAAAGCCAATGAAGAGGTGGCCAGCCGCGGAGGTGGGAAAAGAGATCAACTGTTGGCTGCGGTATCACCGGCTACCACCAGACCGCCCGGGGCGCCCGAAGGTAGTTATCGCCTGGCCATCTTTCCGTTGAATTATTTCACGGCGGATTACGGCGACGGCTATCTACAGCAGTACGAGATGAAAACACTTCAGGGCGTGGCTGCATTTGCTGCCGAAAATGATCGCCTGACCCTGCAATACAGTTACCAGACAATAGCGGATAACCCCGAGTCGGTAACTTTGCTGAGCGAGCGGCTGCCCGGCCGAGAATTAGAAGTCTGGAAAAAGAAGAATATCTTTTCCAAAAAGGAACCGGACTGGAAAGAGATCCGGAAAATCGGGCTGGAAATAGGTGCCAATCCCATAGTATTGGGGACTGTAGACGTAGGTGAAGGTAAAATGGAATTTTATGTCTATGACCCTGAAAAAGATCGCCTCTATACCAAAAAGTATAAAGGCACCTGGCTTCAGGTTCCGGATGTGGCTCCAAAAATCGTCGCAAATCTATTGAAGGATTTTCTTAGGGGACAATAAAGGGGTCCCGTCATTCACACGGTGGCCTTGAAATAGGAACTTTGCCATGCGGTACGGCTATATTGCCCTGATCGGGTTGTTCTCACTGTTACTGAGTACACCGGTGCTCGTCCAGAATCCACAACGTGGATTGGCGGTATTACCAGAGCTGTCCACATCAGAAAACTGGGGGCCGTACCACGCCCTGATCATCGGCATCAACGACTACCAGAAATGGCCCCGGCTGCAGACCGCGGTCAAGGACGCCACCGTCCTGCGGGATCTACTGATAACGCGCTACGGTTTTGACAAGAAGAATGTCATCCTGCGTACCGACAAAGCTGCCAGCCTATTCCCCTGCCGGCAGCTTGCAATTATTCCCCATTTTTACTATATTTGAACAGTCACTAAGGGCGCCAAAACTAGCGTAGACAGACCGCCCAGAGATGAAGCGGTCCCTTAACTGCTGCGCTGCCCCTGCGAACTTCATCGCCAGTGCCGGTGGACCGGGCATGGCAGGTAACACCCGGCCTGCCTCCGGTCACAAACCGTTACAGCAGTCCATGGCAATAAGGAATTCGTATATGCCGGATGCTCTGCGCAACCCTGATATTCCCTTTCGCAATCTATTTGAAACCATGCCCCAGGCGGTGGTCTACCAGGATGCCACCGGAAAGATTATTGCCGCCAATCAGGCCGCCGAAACGATTCTGGGACTGCATCGCGACGAAATGACCGGCCTGACATCACATGACCCGCACTGGAAGGCCATTCATCCCGATGGTTCCGAGTTTGCCGGTGCCGACCACCCGGCCATGGTAGCCTTGAAAACGGGGGAAACCATTAAAGAGGTCGTGATGGGCGTCTTCAATCCCGCGGCTGACTCTTATCGCTGGATCAAGGTGGATGCCATACCTGCATTTCGTCCCGGTGAGTCGCAACCTTTTCAGGTATATTCAATCTTCGAAGACATTTCGGATAAAATCAAGATAGAGGCGGAACTGCGCGAAAGTGAGGATAGGTATGCATCTCTTTTCCATAGCTCGCAGGATGCCATCTTCATTCATGACCTGGAGGGTCGCATCATAGATGCGAATCAAAAAGTGTTGTCCCTGTTTGGCTACACCAGGCCCGAAATAGAAACGCTCCCAGTGAGCAAACTCCATCCGGATACGGCCCGTGCAAAGTCAAAATGGGCATTCGAAACAATACAGCGGGAAGGGGCTGTCCGCTTCGAAACCGACTTTTTAACCAAAGACGGCCAGGTATTCCGGGGCGAGGTGACTTCAAGCCTTTTTGAAATCGGCGGAAAGAAGTTAATCCAGGGGATCGTCCGTGATATCACCAACCGTCAGGAGGCTGCAAAGGCGCTCCGGGACTCCAATGAGCGGTTTATCACGGTTCTGAACAGCATCGATGCAACCATCTACGTGGCCGACCTGGAAACCTATGAAATCATCTTTGCCAATGACCGCATGAAACAGACTTACGGCCGGGACGTGACTGGTGAAATCTGCTATAAAGTCTTTCGTAAAAGATCGGATCCCTGCCCGCATTGCACCAACGACCAGCTGGTCGATAAACACGGCAATCCCACCGGTGTCTGCGTCTGGCAGGCTGAAAATCCGGTCGTCAAGAAATGGTATATCAATTACGACCGGGCTATCAGGTGGATCGACGGTCGCCTGGTCAGATTGCAGATTGCCGTTGATATCACCCACCTTAAGAAAGTGGCGCGCCAGCTGCTGCAAGCCCAAAAATTCGAGGCGCTCGGGACCCTGGCCGGCGGCATCGCTCACCAGTTCAACAATATCCTGGGTGGCTTAACCGGCTACCTCGACCTGCTGGCCATGCACCACCCCCAGGACGATAAAACCATCAAGTATATCGGCCGCATGAAGTCGGCGTCTATGCGGATGGCACAGCTGACAAGCCAGCTGGTGGCCTATGCCCGGGGCGGCAAATACCAGGCGAAGGACGCGCCCTTGAGCGAGTTGATTCGTGAGGCCTTTCCTTTGGCCAGGCATGCCCTGGTGCCCCAGTTGATCGTGGACCTGGATCTGCCGTACGAAAGCCGCCGGGTTGCGGCTGACCCCACCCAGATGCAGCTCGTGCTGTCTTCTCTTCTCGTGAACGCGTCGGAGGCTATTACGGAAGAAAATGGCCGTATCCAGGTTACCTGCCGGAACGAGGCTGTTGATGAAAACACGGCAGCCGAGCACCCTGGATTGACAGCCGGCAACTATGCTGTATTGACCGTAAAAGACAATGGCATTGGCATGGACCCGGAGACATTGTCCCGGGTATTTGAACCCTTTTTCACGACCAAGTTCGAAGGGCGCGGCCTGGGGATGGCGGCGGTCTACGGGATCGTGAAAAATCACAATGGCTGGATAGGGATCGCTTCCGAACCGGGCGCCGGTACCACGGTCGACGTCTATCTGCCTGTCAGGCAACCGTCCTCCCGATCATAACCGCGGCCGGCTGACCGTCATGCAGGTTGAATGGTTCCTCAGCGGTGATTGACAACAGATACGAGGTACTGCCCGGCCAACTGCAGTGTTTGGATCGACAACCCGGTTACCGGCAGGCCGTCATGCAGGATATGGGGCCCGGACACATCCACCCGCTTCAGACTCTCACCAAAACCGGATTTGATAAATTTCAAATAGGCTTCTTTGCGCGTCCAGATCTGAAAAGCGCGCGCCAGCGAATCTCCGGCCGCGGCTGTCTCCTGTTCGGTGAACGCCACAGTCTTTATGTCCGCCAGGCCTGCGCGGGCCATGCGCTCGATATCCAGGCCAATCCGCTTGCCTGCCGACAGACAGATACCGGCAGCCGCATAATCACCGGCGTGTGAAATCGAAATACTGATCCCGGGTTTGCCGATCAGGTAAGGTGCCCCCCGGGATTCGTAAGCTACGTTGATCTGCCGGGCCTGCCCGGCATCCGGCAGTACCCTGGAGGCCAAAGTTTTCAGTGCATAACGGCCGCCGAGCCACTCTACCTGTTTTTTTAACGCCTTGAAATGGTTAACCTGCTTGATTTCAGCGCGCGCAAGGAAATCACCCCGCAAAGCAGCGGGCGCAAGTTCGCGGCCAGGCAATGTCCGGTAGTTCTCCACAGATATGGCCGGCAGGTATTGCCGGACCATATCTGTAAGATCAATCAGGCAGATGAATATTTCGGCCGCGCAGTCCACCAGCCGGTAAATCCCGGGACCAGGCAGAAGCCGGTCCCGGGGCTGCTGTGTGATGATTTCCATAAGTCAGGAGGCTTTTTCATAGATCGCCGGACGCAGCAGCTCCAAAATCTGATGCTTTTGGGCCAGGGTGTCAATCCTGACCATTTCAAAGTTTTCGATCCGGATAAAAAGGTTGCCGGCCGGATCAATCAGATCCAACTGGTATTCATTGGTCTTCTCATTCGTCCGGGTCTTGCGGGTAATGCACAGGTAAGCCGCCCCCCTGCCGAGCGGTTTGAACAGGGTCATGGTTCCGATCCGGTAAGGCAGCACGATCACGTTGGTGCTCATCACTTCCAACATGCCGCCGGTCTGGAACATGGCATCCACCACCGCCACGTCCGTGATGAATTCCGGAAACGCCTCGCCCTTGAAGAAAGGTCGGGTACCGTTGCTCCGGATCCGCGTTACCAGCTCATCCGGGGTAAAACTCTCAATGGCGGTCACCGTCCGGAACACGCCGTCCATAAACAGGCGGGCCGGATGATAAAGCAGGTCCTGCAGATCTCCGTCATAATGAACCGGATGTAAATCCGGCAGGTCGATGGTGACCGCGGCGGGCCTTTGCGCCGCAAACACATATTGCCCCTGGTAGTGCCGGGTTTCGTCACCGACGATAACGCCGTCTCGATTTTTGAATTGCGATGAAATGCAGCAATCGACCCGGTCGGAAGCGTCCGGCGATACCGCGGCAGACACTTCGATATCCTTGGGCCGCCCCTTGAGAATTTTAATTCCGTAGGGGATGGCGAAATCCTGGAGTTTCACCAGGTGTCTCTCCGGGGCGACCAGGGTGGCGGCAGCTTCGGCCATGGTTTCGATACCCGTGGCCCCCAGAAAAATGGGAACCTCTTCCCGGCTGTGGTCCCGTAAAAACAGGTCACGCTTCAGATCCAGCCGTCTCTGGAAGACAGCCGCATTTGTCGACCGGCTGATTTCCTGATCGAGAAACGGCGCCAGCGGTTCCAGCGTAGTTGGTGCCGCTGCAGTCAGCAAACCATCCGGGTCGAACGCATGGTCTGCACCCGTGAATACCGTTTCGAGGGCGGTGTCATCGCCGAGCTCGGCCAGAAAGTAGTCGATTCCCTGGGCCAGGGGTAAAAACGCCAGCCCTCTCTGCGCAAGAACCTTCTGGATTGTTTCCGCCGTGGCTGATGTGGTTTAAAAGAAACGGACACTTTGCTAAGAACGAAATATCAGAAAGCGAGGTGTCCAATGAGTACTCAAAAA
>JGI26670J51741_10000344_pt1 | contig 10925 bp, 10 predicted proteins | sample WorMetfiPIANOSA1_FD_51741 | JGI IMG/M metagenome (IMG submission 51741)
GGGCCAAGGCCCTCGCCACCCTCTCCCCGCCGGGGAGAGGGATTTGACAGACCGCTCTATCCCTCTTCTCCAAACTCCCGCAGCCAGCGGGCCACCCGCCGCGCGCCGGCGGTCGGCGTGACGGCGGGCGCGCGGCACAGATAGTATGCCGCGTGGGCGAATGCCGAGGCGCCGAACGGCGCTTCCAGGGCGCCGGACGCGATCCGGCCGTCGACCAGGGGGCTGCGGCCGATGGCGACACCCAGGCCCTCCTCGGCCGCGGCCAGCACCTGTTCCTGAGTCTCGAACCGCAGCGTGTTCGCCATTGAAGGATCGCCGATGCCCCGGGCCCGAGCCCATTCGGTCCATTCGTCGGGGAAGTAGCCGTTGACGATCAGCCGGCTTGCCGCCAGCGCCGCCGCGGGATCGTCGGCGGCGCCTTCTAGAACGTAGCCGGGACGGCAGACGGGCATCGCCGTTTCGGCGAACAAAAACCCCGCCTCCACGTCCGGCCAGGCGCCCTGGCCGTGCCGGATCGCCAGGCCCACCTGTTCCCGGCGCAGATCGACCACCCGGGTCGTGGTGTTGAGCTGCAGGTCGATGTCCGGAAACGCGGCCTCGAAAGCCGACAACCTGGGGATCAGCCACAGCATCGCCAGCGACGGCGGCAGGGTCAACGCGACCTGGCCACGCTCCCTGGGCCCGGTCAGGGCCCGGGTCGCCTCGGCAATCTTCAGCAGGGCCGGATCGATCGCCGCGAAATAGCGGCGGCCCTTGGCGGTCAAACGCACATGCGGGCCGTTCCGGTCGAACAGCCGCACCCGCACCAGCTTTTCCAGGCGCCTGATCTGGTGGCTGACGGCGGATTCGGTCACGCCCAGATCCCGGGCCGCATCGCGGAACCGGCCATGCCGGGCGGCCGCGTGAAAGGCGCGCAGTGCCGCGAAGGGCGGCAGGAAATCCCCGGCCTCGGCCATGTCAGGCACCCCATAACTTGAATTTTCCTCAAGTTATCTTGTCCCGTTTTCGTGACGGAAGCCAGCCCATAGAACCTATATCTGCGGAACACCATCAGAGAGATCCTGACCGACAAAGAACACAATTCACGCTGGAGAAAGGAGACACCCGATGTACGAGGCAATCGCCGTCACCCCTGCCCCGGCGCCCGGCGCCGCAGACGCACCGCAACAGGCCGCCGGAACGGTCCGGGGCAAGGTGAGTTATCTGGCGCAGTCAGACAGCAAGCCCGCCATCTTCATCGACCCGGATGGCACCCGCCATGTGCGCGAAGACGTCCGTTACGAGACCCGCACCGTGCGGGTGCGCAACGGCCGCCCCGCCGCCGACGGCTTCACGCTGGATCGGAACGGTGTCCGCCTGGCGCGCCAGCGGACCGCCGTCGCCGACTTCTACGACGACGACGAAGTGGCGGCGGTCTATTTCCCGGAGGTGGAACGGCTGATCAAGCAGGAGACCGGCGCCGCCGAGGTGGTCATTTTCGATCACACCCGCCGGATCAGCGGCGGCGAGGACGGCCCGATCCGCCGCCCCGTGCCGAACGTCCACGGCGACTATACGACCAGGTCCGGCCCCCAACGGGTGCGAGACCTGATCGATCCGGACCGGCAGGCCGCGTGGCAGGAAGGGCGCTTTGCGGTGATCAACGTCTGGCGGCCGATCCGCAGCCCGGTCGAGCGGGCACCGCTGGCCTTCGTCGACGGCCGGACCGTGGCGGTCGAGGATTTCGTGGCGATGGACCTGGTCTATCCGGACCGGAAAGGCGAGATCTACGGCTTCACCCACAATCCCGAACACGACTGGGTGTATTTCCCGCGGATGACGCGCGACGAGGCCCTGTTGATCAAGACCTACGATTCCGCCGACGACGGGCGGGTGCGCTTCTCCGCCCACGCGGCGATCGACGACCCGGCGACGCCGGCGGACGCGCCGCCCCGGGAAAGCATCGAGATCCGGGCGCTGGTGCGGTTTTCCAAGGACTGAACGATTTCCTGCATGACGTGTGCAGGCGGCGATTTCGAAACATCAGTCGCCGCCTGCGCATTCGCCAGGGCGCGGCCGGAAGGGCACGTTGGATCATTACACTTCAAGGCCCGACGCTCGGCCCTAGGCGCCATCGCATGCAGAAACCTGATGCAGAGGTCGGAGACAGGTCAGGATTCCGGGCCCCGGCTTCCCAGGATGAACTCGCCGATCGATCCTTCGACGAGATAGTCCGTCCCCGCCAGACGGCAAAAACGCTCTGCGTTGCCAGCGCCGAGAGCACAGGGCACCAATCCCATCGCCGTCGCCACCAGGTACAAGACGGAATAAAGGGCGCCGACGTTTTTGAGCTGGGTGGCATATGCCATGGCCTCGTACTTCCAGGAGACCCGCTGAAACCGCGAACCGAAGGTCAAAAGGATCTGCGGCCAGCACGTCGAGGCGGTCCAGGCCTCCAGCAGCAGCCGTTCCATGTCCCGGTTCGGTTCCTGAAGCAGTCGAAGCGCGTGCCCGACGGGATCGTAGTGGTAAAAGCCCCTCTCGAGCCCTGCACAGGCGTTGACCGTGAGATAAATCTCCAACTCGTAGGTCGCCCCGCCGCCGGGATAGGGTCGGTCGGTTGCATCGTAGTTGTCGCCGCGGACCGTTCTGCGCACCCGCGCCGCGCGAAACAGGAACTCACCCAGTTGCTGCAGCGTGATCGGGGGATCGCCGTGCGACCGGATCGAACGTCGCGCTTCAAGGACCGCGGTGAACGGTTTGTCGTCCGCGACCAGCGCGTCCAAGTCCGGATGCGGCAGCTCCACTGTTGCGAGCGCAGGCAGCGGCGGCTTGAGCGGCGGCAGCGGTTTGATGTTGCCCATAAATCGGTAGGTGGCGCCCAACGGTCCCCCGGCACGTCCAATCCGGCTACGAGCATGGAACAACAGGTCGTGAAAATCCCATTGAAGCCGTACGGTGTCGTGGTCTTCGGCGATCGAGCCGTCCTCGAGGCAAAGCTCGACCATCGGCGCATTGCACAACATGGCGAACAGATCACACAACGCGTCGCGCTGCTCGCTTCTGCTCGTCTCGAGCACCTCTTCCAATGTCGCTCCCCGCGACAGCGCCCCGAACAGCGAGAACGCGTCGCCGTCCCGCAGTGCGATGCGGGCCAGCGCCTGCGGCGCCACGACCAGCATCCAGCCGTCGATGCCGCGATGCAGATAGGCGAAGCGTGACAGGCGGTAGGACCGTGTCACATCGATGGGCGCGAGATCCAGGGTGAAGCTGTCGGAAACCGGCGTCAGCACGGCAACCGGTGACTCGCCGGCGGTGTGCAGCCGCAGCGCCTTGGCGTTGCCCAGCAACTGCAGCAGGCGATGCAGGCGTTCAGTTGCCTCGGCGTCGCCGTCAATTTCGGCTTCCAGTTCGGCCAGCGGAACCGGCTCCGCCATGAGCCTCGTCACCATTTCGGCCGCGTCCGGCACCGCTTCACCGGCGACCGATCTGAGCTGCGCGAGGACAGCATCGGCCCCCTCCAGCCGACTGCCATCGACCTTGATAACGGCCCCCGCCTCGATGCTGCAACTGAATGTCGGTGCAACGGTCGCCATGCCAGCCTTATCCCGGATCTCGTTCAAAGGATCACCGGGATCGGGTTGAGCGTGCGTTCCTTCTTTGGTCGCTTCAATCGGCCGAAAACGACCTGCACGTCGTACGGCAGGGCGGGCGCGAAGCGCGCGCCACAAAGCTGCATACCGGGCACCATCGCCTTGGCGGCGGAAGGGCCAATGTGCGGGGTGCTTCTTGCTTTACAGGCCATACTCCTCCTCCGGGACCATCGGACGCCCGGCTCCTGATTCCGGCGCAGTATGGAACAATCCGGCGGGGCTGTCAGCCGGGTCAACGGAACCAGCTGCCCTTCATCACGAAGCCTGCGCGCGGCTGCATCTTGCGAGTCGATCTCTTGAGCAGCCCGGCAACTCTATCACCATCGGTAAGGCTGGCGGGGCCCCACGGTCGGCGCGAGTCCAACTCGGAAGTTTGCGTTGTCAACGGCCTCGGTCAGAATCCCCGCATCTGGGAGACCCTGTATGCGAGCTGGGGAACCGTTTCTTTCAGGACCGGCTGACCGGTTCGCCGATGATAAGCCAGCATTTCCTGTTGCCAGTTCGCCGGATCAAAGGGCGGGCTCAAGTGGTGCTCGCTGCCCAACGTGCGATAGCTGCCGTCTGGATGCCGGATCAGCAAGGTCGTATGTCCGTCCTGCCGGGTCACACCCATGGTGACCGCGGCGATGATCTCGGTATCGGTGCCTTCCAGGAGATGCGCGGCCATGCGCGTGTATTCGATGCAATTGCCTTCGCGGGCAGCATGCAGCTGTTGCGGCGACTTCTTTTTCGTTCCGATATTGTGCTGCAAGCGACCGGTAAAATAGCGTTCCACTTCCTCCAGCGTGTAGACGACGGCCGTCACCTGAGACAGGCTGTAGCCGTCGGCCGAGAATTTAACCAGCCGGTTCGCGTAGACGTACTCACCCGGATTAGGCATACATCGGGTCGTCGTTGCCCTTGAGGTAGTCCTGCAACAGCGCCAACAGCGCTCTGCTCGCCTTGTCGGGGTTCCCCCATCCGTTCCGTACCAGGGACCTCAGCTGGACATGTCGTCGGTTCGTGTTTTCGGGCAGACCCGCGATCCCGTGGATACGGACCGCCAGGGTTCCTCCCTCGACGTCATAGGAGGCGCCTTTGACCGCTTGTTCGAACGGAACAACAACACGCTTGCCGTTCAGATCAAGGGCAAGGTCCCGTTCGAGTCCCTGATACCGCACCTCCAGGATTGCCGGGCCCTTCCCCCCTTCGAGCTTTGCGCTCAGGTATCCCATTTTGAGGACTTTTGGATGAAACCAGGCGGGTTCGGTGACGGCTGTTGCGGACTGGACGCCCGACAATCTGGTCACGCGCAGTGTCTTGGGTTCGCTGTTGTCATACCGCAGTGTGAGGCGAACGCCGGCATTCGAATCCCACGGCTGGCGCTCGAAGAACGCGTCACCCGGAATGCTGGCCACATCGAAGTAGTCATAGGTCGCCAGCAGGATGCGCGCTTTGTCTTCATTGCTTGCAGCGACCAGCGGAAGCACCTTGGCGAACTGATCGCCAAGGCCGGGACTGACCGCATAGTAGGCTGACAGTGCGTGATCGAGATCGCTGGAACCGCCCGGCGCGTGGCCATCGGCTGCGAGCGCCCGCGCAGGGCCGGCGTCATAAGGCTTCCATGCCGGCCCGTCGGTGACGCATGCGGCGAGAAGCGCCGTCAGCGCAGAGACGACCGCAACGGGCGTCCAGATTTCCGAGGCAAATTCCGGTCTGGCCATATCGATCCCCCAACGGATGCAATGCAGTACCCAACAGGGACGGCAAACGCGACCAACCAAAGAACGATGCAGCGTAGCGAATGATACCACTACCCGCACGAACGTGCATCCCGCCTGATCCTCGGCTGGCGTGCGGCATTGCGCGCAACCAGCGTCGGTACAGTTCAAATCTGCGATCATGTTGGTCGCCAAGAGCGCGGATCGGGTGCCTATGATATGATGTTTCAAGAGGCGCAAGGTCGGACTAATGAAGGCTTGGCTGTCGGGATGAGGGCGAACTAATGAACTCCCAAAACCGCGGAACCCTCAGCGGCCGGTTTGCCGCGTCCGGCTATGCATTTCCGATCGATGTTATGTCTGAAACAGACGCGGCATCCTTCCGCGCCCGCATCGAGGCGCTGGAGGCCGGCCCGATCGGCCACGGCCTTCCGGCGCAACGCCTGTACCGCTTCAAGCCCTATCTGATCTTCAAATGGGCTGCCGAGCTGGTGCGTCACCCCGGCGTGCTTCGGGCCGTCGAACAGGTGATCGGGCCTGATATCATGGTGTGGGCGACCGGGCTTTTTATCAAAGAACCGCACGACCCCACTGTGATCAGGTGGCACCAGGACGGCTTTCACATGGATCTTTCCGACAACGAAAAGGCCGTCCGCGCCTGGATCGCGCTCACGGAGACGACGGTCGCAAACGGCACGATGAGTTTCATTCCCGGGTCGCATCTCTACGGTTTCATCCCCCACGCCGAGGATGACGCGAGCAAGCACATCGCGCTGCGCGGCGAACACATCCGCGACCCGGAAGGCGCCGACAGCGCCGTGCCTGTCTGCCTGACGCCGGGGCAGATGTCCCTGCACCATATCCGCACCATCCACGGCTCGCCGGGCAACACGTCAGCCCGCAGGCGCATGACGCTCGCCATCACATTTGTGCCGCCGCAGGTTCGGCCGCTCTCGGGTCGCGACACCGCGACCCTGGTTCAGGGCGTCGACCGGCACGGGCACTGGATGGCGGAGCCGGCGGTGCCGAAGCAGGAGTACGATCTTGAGTGTGCGGACGCCCACCGTGAGTCGATGGCCATCCGTTTTGCCGCGTACCACGGATCGGTGATGCCGGACCCGTGAGCCCGGCCATGCCGTCTGGCACGCGGGTTGCGCCCGCGTGGCGGGGCCGTACGACCGGCGTTTCACGGTCAAATCTGATACCATGGCGGCTTCGCACGAGGCTCATACGCGACCGGCGGATCGAAGGAAGCAACGATGAACGGGTCCCTTCTGTCTAGAGGAACCAGCCATTGGCTGCTCGACCGTGCGCTCCACGAAGGCGAGCTGACGGAGACGATCCGAGATCTGGGGCGCAAGCTTGTTGCGGGCAGGATGCCCGTCTGCCGAATCCTTTTTCGCGGCCTTTTGCTTCATCCTATTTCCGGCGCTCTCGACATCACCTGGGGCTCGGCCGGACCATGAGTGGCGTTGTCTATCCGGACACCTATCTAGCCGTCACGATCTCGGCACACATCGCATTCGGCGGCATCGCCGCTTTTATCTTGTGCCCACTGGCCGTCTTTGCCCGGAAGGGCTCCAGGCTTCATCGCAGGGCCGGCCGAATGTACGTGGTGAGCGTCGTGCTGATTTGTGTCAGCAGCATGCTCGCGCTCCTCGATCCGGCCTTTCTGGCACAGTTCTGGCAGCAGGAAAGTGCCACCAAGGGTTTCGGCGAGATATTCCAGTCTTCTCGCAACCCGACGATGTTCTTTTTGTTCCTGGTGGTCATGCTTGCCTATATGAGCTTCTCGGCGGTGCGAATCTGGCCGAGGACCGGCTATGGCGCGGCTGAACGGATTCACTCGAACGCATTCGACTGGGTCCTGACGGCCATCATGGCTGCGTATGCCGTCGGCTTCCTGGTGGTCGGCATCGAGGACCTTCTGAGCCACAGCAAGTATGCCACCACCTTCCTTGGCGGGGCGTTGTTGATGTTGGGGTTTGTCGGATTCGACGGATACACCTTCATCGCCAGGCCCCAGGTGCGACGCTATCCCTGGTGGGTGCTGCACATGACCAAGCTCTGCTACGCCTGGGCCGGTTTGCTGGACGCTTTCTGGATCCGCTTGCGCGTCTATATATTGCCGGAGGATCTGTTGCGGGAGCCGCTACCCGTGGGCACAATTCTCTGGTTGGGCCTGACGGCTGTCGGATTCATTCTCTACCGAAGGTCAATGACCCCGGCCACGAGACGGGAAGTCTAACGGGTGACCCCTTTTCCCTTTGATCCCGTTTCCCTTCACTCTTCCCGTGATCACTGATGAACCATCTCTTCCTTTGGACACTCTCGCATGGGGGGATCGCATGCGACTGGAAAGAATCGAAACCTTCGTTGTCGCAAACCCGCCGCCGCGCCACGGCGGTCGCTATTTCATCTTCCTGCGACTGACCACCGCCTGCGGGATCACCGGCGTTGGCGAAATCTACAACGCCACCTTTGGCTCCGATCTCTGCGCGGCGATGGCGGTGGATGTGTTCGACCGTCATTTTGCGGGCCGCGATCCGCATCATATCGAATGGCTCTGGCGGCGCACCTACGGGGCCGGCTACACGCTGCGCCCCGACGTGACCGTGATGGGCGTTCTCAGCGGCCTGGAAATTGCCTGCTGGGACATCGTCGGCAAGGCCGCGGACAAACCGGTCTATGAACTATTGGGAGGCAAGGCGCACGAGCGCCTGCGCAGCTATACCTATCTTTATCCGCCGGAGGGCGACGTCTATCCCGATCCCGACACGAAGAACGTCTACAACGATCCGGACATTGCGGCCGAAGTCGCGGTGCAGATGGTGGACAAGGGCTTCACGGCGGTGAAGTTCGACCCTGCCGGTCCTTACACGATCTATGACGGCCGTCAGCCGCGGCTGGAAGATCTGGAGCGCAGCGAACGGTTCTGCAGGCACATCCGCGAGGCCGTCGGCACCCGTGCGGACATTCTTTTCGGCACCCATGGTCAGTTCACGGTATCCGGCGCCAAACGCATGGCGCGACGCTTGGAGAAATACGACCCACTGTGGTTCGAGGAACCGACGACCCCGGAAAACCCCGCCGACATGGCCGAGATCGCGCGCTTTACGTCGATCCCGATTGCGACAGGCGAACGGCTTTGCACCAAGCACGAATTTGCGCGTGTTCTGGAGGCCGGCGCGGCCTCGATCCTGCAGATGGATCTGGGGCGCGTGGGCGGGCTGCTGGAGGCCAAGAAAATCGCCGCGATCGCGGAAACGCGGCAGGCGCAGATCGCCCCGCATCTCTACTGCGGCCCGGTGGTGGCGGCGGCCAACATCCAGATTGCCACCTGCAGTCCGAACTTCCTGATCCTTGAAAGCATCGGCACCTTCGACGGGCCCTATATGTCGGTCGTGTCCACCGAGATCGATTGGCAAGACGGCACCGTCATTCCGCCGACGACCCCTGGCCTCGGTGTCCAGCTCAACGATGCCGTGATCGCCGCCAATCCATATACCGGCTCGGAGCTGCATCTCGACATGGAGCCTGCGCCCGTCATCCAGTGACGCCACCGACCCCTGGTATTTCGGTAAACAGGCATGACTATACACAAGGGATTGTGTATCGACGGTGCCTGGGTCGATCCGATATCGACGGGCACGAAGGACTGGCGTCCCCTAGGGGAGACTAAGACTATCGCCCCAGAGTCTCGCGAATTCAGCCGGTTAGCCTCTCCCAGACGCTTCGAATTATGCGTGCCAGTCAGTTTACCGACGTGCCGAGATTGAATTTGTGAAGTATGCAGAGTGCCACGCCACTGGGATCTTTGAATGGCGTGAAATGAACCTAGATGCACTACCTCACAACGACCCACGAATACCTACCAAGATCGAGACTTCGACCAGTTCGCTGCGCAGCCAGTGAAGCGTGTCTACAATTGGCGGCAGCCATGGCGGCCTCCCGGGTGCGCTACTGAGCGGCGCGGGAGGCAAGGATGGATGGCGGTGGGATGGAAGGAGCGGCACCCGTACCGCGCGGCGCTCAGACGGGCGGCGTCTTGCGCTTCCAGAAAAACACCACGACGAGAAGGGCCGCCAGGCCCGCGGCCAGAACCCAGGGCCAGGGCGACGCCGGCTGCGGGGCCGCGAGGGTCAAGATGCGCAGCGGCGTGCCGAACACCGAGACTTCCACCTGGCCGTCCTGCCCGCTGTCTACGAGGGCCACCGTGGCAGTGTAGGATCCGTTCCCCAGATCCTCCATGTCGGAAACGGCGCCCTCCCCCGCGGCCAGCGACACCGCCCAGGCATAGCCCGGGCCGAGCAGCAGGCCGTTCGCGTCGCGCGGCGTCACCACCAGGCGCGTCCCTTCCCCGCCTGGGTCTATTTCCACCTCGGTCCCCGCCGCGGAGACATCCACGCGGGCATGGATCCCACGCCTGAACTCGCGCTGGAAAGGCTGGCCTCCCGCGCTCGTGCCCTCGGCTCGGACGAGCACTGAATACACGCCGTCGGCCGTGACCGGCCCGAAGGTGCCGGCATAGACTCCGTCACCGGGTTCGCCGTCGCCGTGGCGGCCATCATCGTAGAGCGTGACTTCCCTGACCGTCCTTTCCACCGGCCATGCGCGGCCCTGCTGGACCAATAGCCGGATACGGCGGCTCAGCATATCGGTATCGGCGCCCATGTCCTCGGTCCGGCGCAGGACCTCCTCATCCGCTATCCCTAGCTCGGCCAGCACCGACCCGACGCCGGCCACGGGCTCGAAGACGCGGGCAACGACATGCGCCTCGCGCACGCCCGACAGGGCGGCGCGGATACCGAGCTGGCCGCCCGTCAGCACCGGCCCGGAGGCGAACCCCGTTTCCATGCGCAGGCCGGAGTCCTCCATCACCACGAGCTGATAGGGCTCGGCCGACTGCTGCGACGCCGGCGGATGGTGCGCCACCGCCTGCCACTGCCCCGCGATGGCCTTGCCGGCCAGCTTGCCGCCCAGGGGCTGATGGACCACGATGGCGCGATAGGTGGGGCCGGAGAGGATGCGGACGCCGCTTGTCGGGTCGCGCGCCTGGGCCAGGCCGATCACGCTTCCGTCAGGCAGGCGCAGCGATAGATCAAGGTCGACCGTGCGCCGCGGCCAGGACAGGACGAAGGTGACCGAACGGCTATCGCCCGTCAGCAGCACCGGGTGCGTGTCGGCGTCTCCCGGCGCCAGCGTCCCTTCAGGATCGAGCACGATGGTGTCTTGCAAGGCCTCGCTCAAGGCCTGCGTGAACCATTTGTTCAGCTCGATCGTGCTGGTCGCACTGTCGTAATAGCCGTCCGTCGCGAGGTCGCTCATCAGCGCCGCATCCACCTGCCCGCCGCTGCCCAGGCCCACCGCAACGAGCTCTATATCGCGATCGGTGATCGCGCTCTGCTTGAAGTCGGCTACGCTTTCCAGCGCGTAGGGCGGGCCGATATAGCAGCCGGCGGTGTTCTGCTTGCCGTCGGAAACCAGCAGCATGAGGCGCCGCCGCCCCGGGGCGCCGGCGGCCAGCAGGTCGCTGCCCGCCTGGATACCCGCACGCAGCGGCGTGCCGATGCCGTCCGCCGGCAGGCCCGCG
>JGI26670J51741_10000354_pt1 | contig 10079 bp, 9 predicted proteins | sample WorMetfiPIANOSA1_FD_51741 | JGI IMG/M metagenome (IMG submission 51741)
CATATTGGCTGCCCCGATCAGAGTGATGAAGCAGACCCTGAGCTGGCTTACGGTGCCAATAGGCCATGGCCAAAGCATCCAGAGGCAACTGGGTTCGCATGTGCTCGTCCATGGCCCAGCCAACAACCTGGCGGGAGTACAGATCCATTACCACGGCCAGGTACAGCCACCCTTCCAGGGTCCACACGTAGCTGATGTCGGCTGTCCACACCGTATTCCGACTCTGAACATCGAACTGCCGGTTCAGCACGTTAGGCGCAACATGGAATGAGTGGCGGCTGTCAGTGGTAACCTTGAACCGCCGAGGCGCCTGGGCTTTTAATCCCAGTTCGCGCATCAGTCGCCGAGCTTTGAATCGGCCGACTTCATGGCCTTCGGCCTTAAGCTGTTTGGCCATCCGGCGGGAACCATAGCTGCTTTTGCTCAGCTTGAAGATTTGGCGTACCCGAGACTTCAGTGTCTCTGCCCCGGGATCATGCACAGGGCCATGGTTACCGCGCTTGAGGTAATCGTAAAAACCGCTCCGGCTGACCCGCATCACCCTGCATAGCACGGTGACCGGATAGGCCTTCATTTGCTGCCGGATAAAGCCAAATCTTACTTTGACTCGTTGGCAAAGAAGGCCGCTGCCTTTTTTAAGATCTCGCGCTCCATCTCAAGGCGCTTGTTTTCCTTGCGTAAACGCTTGAGTTCTTTTTCTAATTGCTCGCGGGTCAGGCCGTCGGTGGATACGCTTTCATTTTTGGCCCGGTATTCTCGGACCCAGCGGTTGACGTTGTTTTCACGTATGCCAAGACGGCGGCCGACTTCAGCACAACTGTAACCTTGTTCAACTACCAGGCTGATAGCATCATCCTTGAACCCTTGGGTGAAACTCCGTCTGGTTTTTTGAGTACTCATTGGACACCTCGCTTTCTGATATTTCGTTCTTAGCAAAGTGTCCGTTTCTTTTAAACCACATCAGTTTTCCGGCGCGAGCGCCTTATGCCCCCTGGCCGGGGGGCTTTAAATTTCAGATGGTTCTCTATAAAATCGACGATCTTGAACTCAAGCTGGACATTGTTGAGCCTGTTGATCCAGGGGATTCCGCCGGGACAGGCGCAGTTGATCGCGACCAGCTGGTCACCGATCAGGTCCAGGCTCACAAAATAGAGGCGGTCTTTGACGGCGGCACAGATGGAAGCCTGCCGGAACGTAAGGTCGTGGAGGCAGACCAGCCCATCGTCGCAGGGACCGGCCTTAAAGGCTCCCGGCAGTGACTTTCTGCGCAGGGCCCCAAGAACCTCGCCATTGAGCATCAGAATCCGGACGTGGCCACCGTATTTTTCAGCATTGACATAGGCCTGGACCATAATCGGTTCACGTTTCGGGTAGGCCCGGTTGGCCTGGACATAGTAGTCGATCAAAGAGGCCAGGTTTTCCTGATCCAGGGTACTGACTTTGATAACCCCTTCCCCGCCATACCGCTGCAGCGGCTTGACCACCATGGCGCCACCAAAATCATCGATAATCTTTTTCAACCGCTGCGGGTCCCGGGAGACATGGGTCTCAGGGATGATGTCCGGAAAATTCAGGGTATACAGTTTGCTGTTGCCCAGAATCTGTCCGATGGCGCTGTTGATGATAAATACCTGCTCGCTGACGGGGCCTAAAAATTCCATCACCTGGTAGTTCAGCGGGGGCTTTTTCCTCAGAAACAGGGCGTCGAGATCGGTGACGGTTTCGAATATCAGTTCCTCCTTTTGCAGGCACTTGATCATGGCCTGCCAGTATTTTGTCATTGAAAGGTCGCGGGCCACCGTCACGTTGCGCATCCTGGCCACCACCTTGTCCCCCCGGATATACACGTCGTGCGGTTCGAGGAAATAGACCGTATGACCCCGTTGGTTGCACGCGTGCATCAGGCGGCTGGTGGTATCGTCGACCGGGTTGATCGACGCCAGCGGGTCCATTAAAAAAGCTATCTCCATCTTTGCGGTCCCTGTCGTTCCCTTTTTACAGGCTCTGCAGCCCAGTTTGTGTTGATTGGCGTAATCGTTTCAGGTGTTGGCCGGCTGAGTGCCTGACCCGAAGATTCGCCCCGCAAAGTGCCGGTACGTCAGCGCGGCAATAACCGAGCCGACCAGGAAAACCAGAATGAGTGCAATCCCCAGGAAGAAACCAAGATACACCCAGGCCTGCCCTTTCTTTTCGAGATTCTCAAGCGCCACTATAATTTGTGGCAGCATACTTTTCAGACCCATTTTATCCAGGGTTTTCATTACTTCATTGACCTGCACTATGGTTTGGGTGGCTTCCCTGAGCGTGGCCTGATACTCCAGGATGTCAAAGGGTTTGCCCGGCGGCGCGGCCGCCTGGCCCTCCGGCGGCTGAAGGTTGAGTCCTTTGACCAGGGCGTCGGCCGACACCATGACCTTGTTGCTCTCGGCCAGGGTTGTGCGCAGTTCGGACAACAAGCCCCTCACCTTCTGCTCTTCCGATATGAAATCTTCCAGAATTTGTTTTCTCTCGCTGGCAACCGCCTGCACCAGCTGGTCAATGCTGGCTTTCCGTTCCCGGGACACCCTTTTGGCAGTTTCTTCGATTGATTTCATTGTCAGCGCATTGATGTCGCCCATGGCCTGCTTGATGGTCGCATCCCGCTCTGCCGCGATTTTCTCGGGCAATTGCTCGGCCACGGCCGCCAAACGCTCGGACACCTGGGAAAATCGGTTGATGTCCTTTAATATACTTTCCGCGTCGGGATGTTTGACAAAATGCGAGAACCAAACCCCACTGAAAAGACCCGTCAGCATGGGCATGCGGGTGGCCAGAAACATCCCGCGCTCGGCCAGCAGACGGGCTTCTTCCACCTGCTGGGTGGCGTTCGCAACCGATTTAAAAAGGCCCCCGGCCTCTTGCCTGCCCGCTTGAGTCCGTTTGGCCGAGAAATCGCTAAGCCGGACAGACGGGAAGAACACTATCCTCGGGTGCTGTTCGCGCCAGTCCAGTATCAGGGCCCTGAGTTTTTGCTGCTGTTCCGGGGTAAGTATTTTGGATGCCACCTGCCAGATGTCTCTTTCCGCCTCGCGAAAACCGGCTATCATCGGCTCGATCTGGGGACCGTACTTTTCAAGCATGTTTTCTTCGAAGATGATGCGGCCCAGCGTCACCATGGCCACCATGTCGAGGAGCGCGCCGACCGGATTGGCTTCGGCGGCGATGGTCAGGGCCGCGGATAAGGAATAGGTGCTGACGCCCAAAATATCCTTGTGATTTTCAGCCGACGGTTCCTGGGCTTCATAAACGCTGAACGCGGACGTGATAATGCTGAGATAACGATCAGCAAAGGCCATGACCTGGGCCTGCACTTTTGCCTAGTTCATCACGGCCGGGCCGTCCTTTGGGGCGTCCTTTTTATCGGCCGCCTGCACTGTGCTGCCCCAAGCAACCAGCCATAGACCAATCAGAACAATCCGGATGTTTCTGTAAAACTTTCCTCTGTCCATTTTGTTCTCCTTATAATTGATGTAGCTTTTCACCGTTTTCATACCCTGTGGACCCCAAACGGTATCTTTAGCAGTTGCGGCCTGTACGGTTGTTCAAGCTCAATAGGTCGGCACCGTCACAAGCGGCGACCCGGCCTGCGGCCCGGTTTCGGTCAATGAAAAAAGCATCATCAGAAATGAAAACATGCGTTTTGATTCAAGGTCCGTATCATCGATGTAAAACCAGGAATCCCGGTACCGGACCGCGACAAAAGCGTCTTCCGGGAAAGCGTTATCATTGTGGACCCGGATCAAGGGCGGCATACCGGACACCTTTTTACCGGCGAGCCCGGCCGCCACCCGTCCTTCCTGCACGTCTCCGGGCGGCACCTCTATATACGCTGCCAGGTCCGCTATAATTTGCAGCATGGACCGCGTGATCACGGCGATTTCCTTATCATCAGCAGTATACGCGCCATACAGCACCCGAAAATCCCGGGTATTCTTGTCCAGGCCAAGGATGGTTGCCACGGTGTTGATATCTTCTTCAATTTCAACCGGGCCCTCATCGCGGAAAAACATGACCACGGAGCTTTGATCGCCATCAGACCTGACCCGCATACCCAACCCGCCGGCCTGTTGGATGCGTAGCAGGGCCTCAATCAATCTGGGAAAATCAGCGTGCGCCGACGAATGCATGAGTTTGCCGCCAAAACTGTTTGAAACGCCGTTGATGGTATGGACACAGATGCGAAACACGAAATCCACCGGATACTGGGACTGTATCAGCCCCAGAAAAGCCCGGATCGGGATGGGCCTCATCAAACTGCGGGTGAACTTCTCCCCCACGAGCGGGTTGTAGGTGATGGTCGGCCGATCGAAATATGTAGCGCTGCCCCCGACAATTTGACTATTTCCGAATTGAGAATTGAGGGTGGCCTCCAGATTGACATTCCCGCCGATTTCGTACTGGCTGATAATGGCAGACACTTCCATAAACACCGGCGCGTCCACATAGCGGACCTTGACCAGGTTGAGGAGCATCTGTTTCTTCCAGGATCCGGAGATAGCCTCGATATAATCGAAACGGTCCCGCGAGACGGTCTTGGGACCCATGCCGGCACACCCGGCCATGAGCACCAGGGTGAGGATTATCCCTACGGTTTTAGACGCTATCTGATAGACTTTCATAGCGGACCTCCGTGTTATGGATAAATACTGAACGGATCTTGTCCAATAAATTCCCCCCGGAGCGCGAACAGGCTCGGCAGCAACTTCAGCTTGCCGCCCAGGGCATAAAGCAGCGGACTTGGGGTGAATGCCGGGATAAACTACGCTTTATTGACCAATAACCAGCCAGATAAAACCCACATTGAAAACCCCGGCTATTATTTCCTTTGCAGCGGCCGCTCATCATCCTGGGTCAAATAAGCGGTCGTACTCGGGAGCGCGAACCGGATGCCTTCCTTTTTAAATTCCCGCATGATCTGGATGCTCATCCTCTGGTTCAGGGCCAGTAAAGCCCAGTAGTCCGGAGGGTGATACCAGTATAGCATCATAATGTTCAATGAATCGCGGTTGTACTCGTTAAAGTACACCTTAGGAGGCAACTCAGGGTCCATGCCCTCGTGGTTTGCGAGTAAGCCTGTGACGATAGCAACCGCCTTTTCAACCTTTTCCGGAGGCGTATCATAGCGAATCGCAATATTGTTAAGCCGCTTGATATGCGGTCGCCGGCCGATGTTCTCGATATCGGCGGTGGCCATTTGTTCATTGGGAAGTGTGGCCTGATGACCGGATAGAAGCCGTAGCTTTGTGGATCGCAGGCCGATCTCCTCTACCACGCCGTCGTGACCTTTCACCACAATGCGCTCGCCGATCTGATACGGCTTGTCCAAAAGGATAATGATGTTGCCCATCAAATTTTTCAGGGTATCCTGGGCGGCCAGGGCAAACGCGAACCCACCGACCCCGAGGCCGGCCAGGAGGGTGCCAACATTGTAGCCGAGATTATCCAGCCACACCAACAAAGCCATAGCGACGATAACAATTTTCAGGAATGCCCTGGCCTGTTTTAGCAAAGGAACCGTTGAATCTTGACCCACCTGTTGCAGCCGGTTGGTCCACCAGATATGTCCCAGTTCAACCAGGCGGCAGGCAGCCCAGGTAACGGCCACGACACCAATGGTATCGGATCGCAAAACCGTACGGATGGACACCGATGGCCCAATCAAGTAGATCACCCTGTCAACCAGAAAAAACCACAGGAGGATACGCACCGGCCAGATGCCCAACGTTTGCATATGCCTGCCCATCTCCTTGTTGCGAAGCTTGACCAGCCAGTGAACAATCAGGCTGAGGAAATAAGCCGCCAGATAGGCCAGGCCGATGCCGATGGCTAAAGCCACCCATTGCCAGAGCTGCCAGCCGAGAAAAACCACGTCCGGGAAAAAATGCGAAAGCGCTTCTTCAAATTGCCGATAGCCAAAGTGTTCATTCAGATGCGGTATCTGGGCTACCGTTTTACGGGAGAATTTCCAGATGGGCACCCCGTCTTTTCGCGGTAAGCGCTTCATGCGGATTTCAACGGTTTTAATCGGGGTCTTGATGCTGCCCAGAATTTCAAGTGAGGGGTGCAGGCCGTCTTCTAAGTTTCCCTTTGGATCGTCGCTCAGCAATTCCAGGTCAACCAAAAGGGAACGATCCAATACAATGATGAACTGACGGGCCAGTTGCGGACCCAGGCTATGGCGCGAACCCGGCGACAACGATCTCAAGTCTAGATATTCCGTCGCTTTTTCAAATTTTCCATCCCGCGTAGTCTCGATGAACCCTTGCACCATGGATCGGGGCGTTCCCCGGTTGTATTCGTCCACGGGACCGGGCGGGGTTTTCTTCTTTTCGGTTATAGGTTCGGTTTTGGCATTTGCAGGCGGCGTAGATTTCGAGTCGGCGGCTTCAGTAGTCAGCTGAAAAAAATCGGACTGAAAATAACGGACAGGAACATATAGGCAAAGAAAACGTTTCCTCGTAGGTTCGAACGCATACGGGCTGTCTCCTTGATTTGTTCAATAGATACTGTAACCATATAAAAATCAATCCACCGCGTAAACAGTCTAAATTATCGTCCCAGCGTCACCATTGCCACTATGTCGAGAAGTGAGCCGACTGGAGTGGATTCGGCTGCAATGCTAAAGGCCGATGAGATGGAATACGTATAGATGCCCATTATTTCTTTGTGATTTTCAGTGGGAGGCGCCTGAGCTTTAAAGGCACTATACGCGGAACGAATATGGAAAAATAACATTTAAGTTTAAAAAAATTAGAATATCGCACCTGTGCTGAGTTTAAAAAGCTGCGAGGGGAGATCATCTACACTAAACCACTCGGCAGGACTTGCTACTCCAGCAGCCATTTTCTGGTGTGCCCTCAACCAGGCCAGTAATATCATGCGTGCCTTGCTAATCTTGCCCTTGCCTAATCTATGGAGTTCGTTTAGCTCCCTGTGCGCATTCCGGTAGTTATCCCAGTCCGGCTTAATCTCCGTACCGATCAAGTGAGTTGCCTTCAACCGGTTACTGAGATGCTCAGCAATGGCCATTAGGTTATCGTCACTCGGCTTGCCCTCAGGCAACAATTTTTTCTGTCGAATGACACGACTATCCACAAGCCGCTTGTATGATGTATTATCGCCCCTAAAGATTAGGTATACAATCCCCAGGGCTTTCAGAATTTCATATTTTTCTGATTCAAGCGCTCGCTGGTACAGGATTACATCCTGGTAGCGCTGGTCAATGTCGCTGTCGAGTTTTAAAGAAAGCGCATCCAATTTTGTACCATATTCGTCAAGAAGCACATTCATGTACTGTGATGCGGCATTGATAATCGGCTGAGCCATTTGTAGGGCTTCCAGGAAAGTTTCCTGAGAGCGAATTTTTTGCACCAGTTCATCATAATGGTCTTTTTTATAACCAAAATTTTCCAGGGTTTGATGATTAAAACCGGCAATATAATCTCCATAGGCGGCGATCATTCTTGCTTCGGAATCATTGGTCTCCGTGATGACTACCAGGTCCACCGAATATCGAACAACTCTTCTTAATGCCTGCGACACATTTGCTTTTGCTGCCAGAAGCGCCTTTTCTTCTTCTCTCTTCGGATCGAAAAAGTCTCGTATAAAGATTGTCTGGTTCTGAGTAAGGTCCAGTTCCGAATCCGTGACGAGTGTGATGGTGGTGTCGGCAAACACCCCGATATTGGCGTGTACCTGTGGAGAAAACTTTTTCGAATAGTCCTTGACGGATGCGCAACCAGTAACCGAAAAAGTCAGGTAAAGCAGACCGAAATATGCAAGACACCATCGATTTTTCATCTTGAAACCTCCATCAGGAATGAAGCTCCGGCAGCGCCCCGAACCCCAGGGGCACAATAATTTTGGAGATGTAGTACCCCGTATGGCGCTGGGCGTCGAAGGTGGGGTGAAAGCCAGAATGGGAGGCTTCCCCGGAAACCGGCTGGTAGGGCAGGGCTCCAGTTACTGTCGCCGTCACCCTCCAGTCCGCCAGGAAGAATTTAGAAGCAATATTAGATAGGAACTTGCTTTGCGGCATGTGTTTTTCCTCTCATCTTGCGTTATGTAAAAGGATCGCCAGCATCACCTTAGGTGGATGTCTGTTTAAAAAAGCACTTCCGCGTTATGAATGAATAACGAACGGATCTTGTCCCAGAAGTCACCCCCAAGCACGAACAGACTGGTCAGCAACAGCAGGTCGCCGCCCAGGGCATAGGGTAGCGGACTCTGGACAAAGCCTGGAGTGACCCCGGCGAGATAGAGCGATAGCCAGCCAAATAAAAGCGGCGCGCAGAACATCACCAGCCCGATCCGGTAGCGCAACCGGCTGACTTTGTTCGGCGGGCCATAGTGCTTGAGCCAGCCGAAAACCTTACTTTTAATAAAGGCGTAGCCACTTTTTCCCATGATGGCTACCGCACAGACGCCGAGAACCTCTGCACCCACCAGGAGGACGCCGGATACTGAGGCGATCATTGTTTTTGATAGGCCGAGCATCGTCGCCAGTGGAATACCTGCAACCGGCAATAGAATGCTTATCCCAAATAGCACAGCTCCTAATTTTATGCGCCAGCCTGCGGCTGGTTTTTCCAATTGATTTGCATGTTCACTCATATCATTACTCCATATGAAGTTTAGTGGCGTTGATGATACAGCAGTCTCTTACCGCACCGTTGATTGGCTGAGATCTTGAAGGCTTCCTTCGCCGCCGACATCGAAAACGCGTGCCTCACAGCCACATTCAACATCCGTAGAATCTTATCGCTGCGTAACGACTGCCCTCTTTATCCCAGATAGCCGCGGTAGAAAGCTTCGACGTGACCGTAGACATCCCGTGCGATCTGGCGGCGCTGTTCCTCGGCCGATGTACGGGGACCGCTCAAGGAAGCCGCAAGCTCCTCGAGAACCGCTTCCTTGTCGACTCGTGTAAACCGACCGTCCCGATAAACGGGCTCGCCACCGACAATCACGGTGTCGACACAAGATGTTTTGGCCCGGTGCAACATGGCATTGACCACCGGGACTTCGGGTTCGAGATAGGGCGCGGCGATCTGTTCCCAACGCATCAAGGTCAGGTCGGCCGCCCGGCCTGGTTCCAGGACACCGATCTCGGCACCGAAGGGGGTGGTCAGCGCACTGTCTTCGGTTGCCATGCGGAGGAGTTGACAAGACGTCGGTACGGTGTCGTCAATTCCCGGTTTGTGATTTACGCGATGCAGGTTGAGCGCCAGGCGCATCTCCTGAAGCATGTCGCGATCGTCGTTGATGCCCGCTTCGTCGATACCGATTGCCACCCCGATTCCGCGTTCGGCCAATTGATTGACCGGCGCAATTCCACTGCGCAGACGCAGATTCGAACTAGGGCAGTGGCATACGTGCGTACCCGTTTCAGCAAGCAGATCGATATCGGTGTCCGTCAGCCACACGCCGTGACCCAGCGTCATCTTGTCGCCGAGCAATCCGAACCGGTGCAAAAACTGCACCGCAGTCGAACCTGTTCGCCGCCGGGCGTACTCCTTCTGGTAGGGGGTCTCGACGAGGTGCATATGCATCGGCGCGCCGAAGCGCGCGCTGTAATCGGCGAACCTTTCGAGCAGCTGGTCGGAGCTCCAGTGGAGATTGCCCGGCGCGAGCTGGATGCGGGTAAGCGGCTCACCGTTGTGGCGGCCATGCAGATCCTCGAAGAGCTGAAACTGATCTGCCGCCGGGAGTTCCAGTGCACCGAAGAATTCGGTCATGCGCTGCCCCAGCTTTCCCGGCAGACGACTCACGAACTTGTCATCGGCCTCATACACGAGGTGGTTCTGGTCGTGCATCATGAACGAGTACGAAACCCGCATGCCGATGTCGCGATAGGCGCGCAAAACCGCCTCCGCGACTTGTGCGCATGGCTCAACCGGTCCGAAGAACAGCGAGTTGATGTGCTGGACTGTCGTAACGCCTGATTCGATTAACTCGAACGCCGAGTGGAGCGTGTCTAAATAGGGGTCCACGCTACGTGAGGCCAGTCGCCAGGGAATCCAGAGCTCGAGCGGCAGGTC
>JGI26670J51741_10000370_pt1 | contig 9654 bp, 9 predicted proteins | sample WorMetfiPIANOSA1_FD_51741 | JGI IMG/M metagenome (IMG submission 51741)
AGTCACTTCACACTCATAAGCTTTGGATTGTAAGCCCCTTTCAGGGGCAACCCAAAGCCTGGCCCTCTGGGCCAGGATGCTTTACGCCCCGGGTCTGTCAGCTCTAAGCACCAATCCGGCAAGGGCTTATCCCCCCCAGAGACGGCCCAGCACCACGGCTACCGCAAATAGACCGGCACCGATTCCAATCAGAACCAGTCCCAGTTTACGCTGGCTGCTTAATTTTTTTGGCGGTGCAACCCCGTGGGCCTGCTTTTTGGCCGGGTGTTGGAAATAGTAGCCTTCGACTTCCTCGATGGGCAGGTAATCCAAATCCCAATGGGTCGTGTGGCGGACCTTTTCACGCTCTGTAAATAGCCGTTGCTTGGGGGTCTGATTGGCCATCGTCGTCTCGCAACCTGTTTGGGGTTTATGCGGCCGGGTTCTGGTACCTATATCTGAAACTAAGCTCTTTTCACCGGGACGCAACTTCACGGTCGGGGGTCATCGCTATTAGTGCTGCAACCATTGTCCCCCGCCCTCGATTCTGTTATCCTGTTGGTCGTTCAATTTTCCATATCGTCAACCCCATTGCCTGGTGATGGCCATGCATTTCAAGTACTGCCCGCTGTGCGGACACCCCTATCCGGAAATGTCCGTCCAACCTGGGGTTCATCAAAACTGCCCGGCTTGCGGCCGGTGGCAATATCACAACCCGCGGGTCGGTGTGGCGGTGGTTCTGTTGCAGGACGATCGCCTCCTGCTGGTAAAACGCGGGGGATCCTACGCCGGTCAGTGGTGCATCCCGTGCGGCAATGTGGACTGGAATGAAGATTTGCGGGCAGCCGCCCGGCGGGAATTGCGCGAGGAAACCGGGCTGCAGCTCACCATCGGGCCGGTTCTGGCGGTACATTCAAACTTTCATGATCGGAACCACCAGAGTGTTGGTGTCTGGTTTTGGGGGGAACACCCGCAGGGCAACCTGCGTCCCGGTTCGGATGCAACGGCCGCAGACTTCTTTGCCCTGGACAGGCTCCCGGGACAGATGGCATTTCCAACGGACCTGCTGGTTTGCGCAAAGCTGAAAAATGGATTGAAAAATGGGCTGCTGCACGCGTGGCTGGCGGCGAGCCGCAAACTGGAAAACTGAAACCATATGGATCACGACCTCTCCATCATCATCCCCACCCTGAATGAAGAGGACCATCTCCCGCGATTGCTCACCGACCTGCAAGCCCAAAGGCGGGTAAACCTGGAAATCATTGTCGCCGACGGCGGTTCCACGGACGGCACCCTGGCAGCTTGCCGGGTTTTCAACCCCATCATCGTGGCCGCCCCGCCCGGCCGGGCCCGGCAGCTAAACGCGGGGTTCCAAAAGTCAACCGGCCGGAATGTCCTGTTTTTACATGCCGACTCGCGCCTGAAAGACCCCCGGCTGCTCGACAAGGCCCTGGCGGCCTGGAAACGGGCCCTTTACGGCGGCGGTGATGATCGGGTCGCGGGACATTTTCCCCTTAAGTTCCTGCGCCGCGCGTCGGCCCATGACAAGACCTTTCGCTACATGGAAGGCAAAACCCACTTTAACCGGATCAACACCACCAATGGAGATCAGGGGTTCTTGTTGAAGCGTACCTTTTTCGAAACTTTGGGCGGTTTCGATGAGAGCCAGCACTTTCTGGAAGATCAGAAACTGGCTGAAAAAATCCGCCGCCGCGGCACCTGGATGACCCTGCCCGGCAGGTTGTATACCTCCGGACGACGTTTTGAAGCCGCCGGCTGCCACCGCCTGTACATCCTCATGAGCATGCTCATGGCGCTGTACAGCATCGGTCGGATGGAGTTCTTTCACCGGTCTCGGGGCATCTATGCCAGCCAGACCGAAACCGGGCATTTACTGCTGAAACCGTTTTTCGGCGCCGCTGTCAGGATGTTCGTATATGACCTGGGTCTTGCCGGCACCTTGCAGACCTGGTATGCCCTCGGCCGCTATATCCGGCAAAATTCCTGGCAGATGTTTTATTTCTTTGATGTTTTGCTGGATACGCCGCGTAAGAATGGCACCTACCCATGCCTGCGGTTCCACGACAACTATTTCGGCCCGGCTATCGACAATCCCGTCTGCGACACCATCAACACCTTTATCTCTTTTTTCTGGTTCATGCTGGTGTTGGCGCCTTATTTCTGTATTGTGGACACCCTGTGGCCCCGGGGGCCGTCCACATTTCGAGGATAGCGCTTAAGGTTGCGCCTGCCCGCTTATAAACCGGCACTCCGTGCCGAAACCGAGCGCCCAACGCGAAGATTGGACCAAATGACGTTTTTTAGATAGCCGCTATTGATCGTCAAGGGCCCGAATGATCAGAAGCGGCCGATCGATGCGTTGCAGTACGCCGGCGGCCACACTGCCATAGAATACACGCGACAGCCCGCCGCGGCCATGGCTGGCCATGGCAATCAGGTCGACATTTTCGGTATTGGCCGTACGGATAATCTCTTCCACCACCGGCCCGTGCGCCAGGCGAGCAATGCCCTCTATGCCTTTCTCGCGAAACTCCCCTTGCAGCCCGGCCAGGTAATTTTCGATCTCCTTCTCCTGGGCGGCCAGCCCTTCTTTATGCAGGGACGTGTATTGACCTCCGGAGGCCGCCACCATGCGCAGCGGTTCAACCACTACCAGGAAAATCACCTTGGAAGAATACAAGGTCGCCAGGTTTTCCACATGCGGCAGAATGGCCTCGGCCCGTCTGGACTGATCCAGAGGCACCAGGATTGAGTAATACATGCCTTCCTCCTTTTTCCCTCTTACGGGACATGGCGCGGTTAAATATCAGCAGCGTGGGATAACATGCGGTCAGCCATCGGGTCGGATCCGGACAATCGGAGAACAGGCCGGTCATGAATTAATAGAGTTCATCCGGTGATAAAGGACTGGGGCTGTTAATTGAGAGCAGGGGCAGGACCGGTCGCGCTCAGGGCCGCTACAGGTAAATAAAAGATAGCTTATTCGCGGCCAAAAAACCAGAATCTTTTACCGGGCCGGGCTGCGGCCGTCGCGGTGGGCCGGCTGAAACCATGGTCCGTAGTTTGATTATTTATTGAAAAAAGCGTACGTTGGCGCATCTGAACAAAGACTGACCGACACAACAACTAACGAGGAGTCACGATCCATGCCTACTTTTCCAGACAATGTACTCGACCTGCTCAATGCCAATATGGGGGGCTTCAACAATGCTCTGGGATTGCGCTTTACGAAAGCAACCCCGGATGAATATACCGCGGAAATCGAAATCACGGATCAACACCTGCAGCCCTACGGCCTGGTGCACGGGGGGGGTATATGCCGCCATGATAGAGACGCTATGTTCAACCGGTGCGGCCTTGACGGTCTGGGAAGAAAAAAAGCACACGGTCGGCCTGGAAAACAACACCTCGTTTCTAAAAGCCGTCCGCGGCGGCCATCTGCGCTGTACGGCCCGACCGCTGGTGTTGGGCAAGCGTTCACATGTCTGGGAGGCCGCCGTGCATGATGACGAGGACTGTCTGGTGGCCGCCGGCCGGGTCAGACTGCTGGTCCTGGAACCCGGGGCCCAGGCGGCCGGTGCGCAAGTTCAAATGCAAACGGACGCAACCGGGCCCAATCCGGATAGTCCTTAAAAGCGATTACACGTGTAAGCCGCCGCGGCACCACGATGTGCCGGACAACATCTAAGATCAATATCTTGTGCGGCGGGTCGCAGGTAGCCAGCCGGCAGGTAAGAATGCGAGCAGGCTGCCGGCGGCTCCAAGCAAACGCACCGGACAGCCTGCTCACGTCCATCAGGATGCCGCCCGGTCCGCAATGGGCACCGGAACCGGGCAGCCCCTGATTTTACTGCCGGGCCTGCCCCAGGCCGATGGTCTGGAGGGCGTCGGTAATTTCATCCAGAATCACCGGGTCATCGATCGTGGCCGGCATCTTCCACTCTTTATTGTCGGCAATTTTCTGGATGGTACCCCGCAGGATCTTGCCGGAGCGGGTCTTGGGCAGCCGGGCCACCACGGTGGCCGTTTTAAAGGCGGCCACGGGCCCGATTCTTTCCCGGACCATCTTGATAACCTCGGCCACGATCTCATCATGGGCCCGCGCGACCCCGGCATTCAGTACCAGAAAGCCGATGGGCAGCTGCCCTTTGAGCTTGTCGTCGACCCCGAGCACGGCGCACTCGGCCACGTCCGGATGATCCGCCAGGACCTCTTCCATGGCACCGGTGGACAAGCGGTGGCCGGCCACGTTGATGATGTCATCGGTGCGGGCCATGATATAGGCATAGCCTTCTGCATCGATAAACCCGGCATCCGCCGTCTTGTAGTAACCCGGGAACTCTTCCAGGTAGGAGTCCACAAACCGCTTGCCATTCTGCCGCAGGGTCGGCAGCGTGCCGGGCGGCAGCGGCAGCTTGACAACCAGGGCGCCGATCTTGCCCGCCTCCACCGGGGTGCAACTTTCATCCACAACCTGCAGGTCCCAGCCCGGCACCGCCTTGGTCGGCGAACCGTGCTTCACCGGAAAGGCGTGCAGGCCCATGCAGTTGGCGGCAATCGCCCACCCGGTTTCCGTCTGCCACCAGTGGTCGATCACCGGCACACCCAGGTTGGTCTCGGCCCATTGGAGTGTATCGGGGTCGCTGCGCTCCCCGGCCAGAAACAGGGCCTTAAAGCCGGAAAGGTCGTAGTCCTTCATCAGCAGCGCCTGGGGGTCCTCGCGCTTGATGGCGCGAAACGCCGTGGGGGCGGTAAACAGGGCCTTGACTTTGTGCTGGGCAATGACCCGCCAGAAAACACCGGCATCCGGGGTACCCACCGGTTTCCATTCAAACAGGATGGTGGTAGCCCCTTTGAGCAGCGGCGCATAAACGATATAGGAGTGGCCGACCACCCAGACCACGTCGGACGCCGCCCAGAATACGTCGCCGGCCTCGATATCGTAGACGGCCTGCATAGACCACTTGAGGGCTACCAGGTGCCCCCCGTTGTCCCGCACAACACCCTTGGGCTGCCCGGTTGTTCCGGAGGTATAGAGGATATACAGCGGATCCGTGGACGCTACCGGCACGCAGTCAACCGGCGCGGCAGCCGCCTGGGCTTCCATCCAGTCGACATCCCGGCCCGCAACCATGGTCGCTTTTTCCATCTCACGCTGAAAAATGATACATTTTTCCGGTTTGAATTCCGCCGCCTCGATGGCCCCGTCCAGGAGCGTCTTGTAGGGGATGATCTTGCTGACTTCGATCCCGCAGGAAGCGGACACAATCACTTTCGGTTTGGCGTCATTGATCCGGGTGGCCAGTTCATTGGCGGCAAAGCCGCCGAAGACAACCGAATGCACCGCGCCGATGCGCGCGCAGGCCAGCATGGCAACGGCGGCTTCGGCAATCATGGGCATATAGATAATAACCCGGTCACCCTTGCCAACGCCCTGGGCGGCCAATACCCCCGCGAACTTGGCGACCGTGTCGCGCAGTTCGCTGTAGGTGTAGGTTTTAACCGTATCGGTGACGGGACTGTCATAGATCAGCGCAGCCTGGTCTCCCCGGCCGTTCTCGATGTGATAGTCCAGGGCGTTGTAGCAGGTATTGACCTGCCCGCCGGTGAACCAGCGGTAAAAAGGAACGTTGCTGTCATCCAGCACGCAGTCCCATTTCTTGTACCAGTGGCAGTCTTCCGCCGCCGCACCCCAGAATGCATCCGGGTTCTCCAATGACTGGGCATAGGCCTCATCATATTTTGTACTCATCAGTCTTACTCCTTCCAGGTCGCCGCAAAGCGGTATCCCCGCTTTGCGGCGATGTCAAAGATTGACAGTTCCGGTTAGCCCCACACGCCCCATCCAAAAGATGCGGTAAATACCATGGAGAATACCACCAGAATCATCATCCAAATATCTTCCTTTTTCATATTGCTTACTCCTTTGCATGTCGTCCGGTTAAATCATCTCATTGCGCAGCAAGGGACCGGTCATCAGGTTTCCTTGACGACAATCATCTGCTCGGTATCGGCCCGCCGGATCTGCTCTTCCGTCGTAGTTGCCATTTCAGCTTTGAAACACAGGGCCCACATCATCACGATGCCCACGATCCACCAGGCAATCTGCCAGGACCAGATGGCGGGAAAGCCGCAGAACGAAAAGGCGCTGTTGGCCAGGATACAGGCCGGACCGATGGCAAAAAAGTACCACAGCGGTACGGCGACCTTCATTTTCTTACGCCAGGACTTACCGGACGCACTGGGTTCATCTACACTGTCGAGCCATGCCCGGATTTCAGCCTGGCGCTCCGTAGTCTCCGGTTTGTCCTTGAAGCCTAAGCCGCGGCACAGATAAGCCACGATAAAACCGATGGCCACACCCCAGAATGCAGGATGCATGGAGAGCGGCTTGGGGATGATTTTATAGGTGACGAAAATCGAAATCATGGCCGCAATCATACCCAGAATCGCTCCAATGGTCGGAAAGCGGAATCCCCACAAGCTGCCCGAGAGCAGGATATACATAATGAAACCGAAACAGGTGGCCAGGGCACCCAATATCACCAGGGCGGTCGTGGACGCCAGTCCCACCGCTAAAGCGGCGATGATCAGGACGGTAGCCAGGATCCGGTTGACCCAGATCTGCTCGGCATCCGAAGCTTTCTGTTTCTTGATGTAGCGCCAGTAGACATCCCTGAGCAGGATGGACCCACCGGTACCGACGTACGGTGCCGCTGTCGAATGGATGGCCGCTATGGCCCCGACGAACACGATCCCCAGCATAAAGGGTGGCAGGAACTCCTGCATCAACAGGGGTACGACCACCTTGTCACTTGCAATTGTGGCAAATTTGCCGACGCCGGCCACCTGGAGAATCTTGGCACCCATGCCCTGGAAAGCGGCAAAAAAGAACAGGGAAAAGCCAACGACGAAGGTGGACATGAAGGCCTGCTGCCAGGCCAGCGGTTTCGGGGATTTGATCCCGAAAGTCCACATGGTAAACGCCGGAGAGCACTGGATGCCCATCAAGGCGAACATATAGGTCAGGATGTAAAAGGAAGTCCAGCCTTTGCCGCGCAGGGCCATATCAATGACCTGCGGCACCTCGAGATATTTGGTTTCCAGGGCGGCCAACTTGGCTGAAAATCCGCTCCAGCCACCGAAATGAGGTGCGTTGATGACGTAAAAACCCAGGATGATGATACCACCGACCAGGAGGATGAATTGGATGACCCCCACCCAGGTAGACGCTTTCAAACCGCCGGTGCAGACGTAAAACCATACGATAAAACCCATGAACAGGGCACCCACGGTGATAGGCACGCCGCAGATGACATTGAACAGGGCGGCCGCAGCCATCAACTGCAGGGCTGAATAGAAAACGGCGTACAGGACCGCGGACAGCACGACCAGCCAGCGGATCGCTTCGCTGTTGTAATAATAGGCATACATGTCACCGGGCGTGATGAAGCCGTAGCGCTTGCCCATCAGCCAGGTACGCTTGGAAAAGAAGGTACCGGTAATCGGAATAGTGATGACGTAAAAGGATGCAAACGCGTACGCCAAACCAAATTTCCAGATGGCCCCCGGGTGACCAATAAAGGTCCACCCTGAAAATGAGGCGGCCGTCGAGGCCATCAGAAACGCGAAAAAGGGAATCGATCGTCCGGCAATGGCGTAACCGGAAGAGGTTTTTTCAGTAAAGTACCCTTTCAGTCCCCAGTAAAAACAATAGCAAATATAGATCCCCAACATTATATAAACCCAAGTGGTTCCACTCATGTTTTTCTTTGCCTCCTCTTCCGTGATTGAATTAAGGTGTGTCTAACCTGAGCCCGCCTGCCGGTTGTACCTCCTTTCATGTAGACCCGACCGGTGACAAGCACCACCTGCGCGGCCGGCACTTTAGAATTGGCCAGTATTGAGCAAGCGCCATGCCAAATGAAGCCGATTCACTTTTAGACACTGATTTAATAGCTTAAATTGGATTAACGAAGTGAGGAGGAGTAACCAGACTGGCAGGGTATCATTTGGGGTCAAAATACCCCAATTTATAATTAACCTTTTAATATTATAAATAATATTTATTTGGGGTAATTAAGCCCTATTTTGGGGCTTTTGAGATCCCGTACTGTTTGATTTTCTTGAAGAGTGTCTTGCGGTTGATGTTCAGGGCGGCAGCGGCCCGGCCGCGATGCCATTGGTGTTCGTGCAGTACCTGCTGCAGGTATTCACTTTCGAAACGCGCCATGGCACTGTGCAATTCACGGTTGGAACCGGTGAGATTGATTTCCGGGGCCGGTCCGGGCTCGGTCGGCGAACCGCCGGCAGCGGACGCTTCCATGAAATCCAATTTATTGAGGGTCAGGTAGCGGTGGATGGCATTTTGCAGCTCCCGCACATTGCCGGGCCAGTCGTAATGCTGCATCATCTTCATGGCGTCGGCGGGAACGGCCGGTACCTTATCGTCCTCGCTGAGCGTGCTCAGGAAGTGGTAAACCAGCTGCGCGATATCCTCGCGGCGCTCCCGCAGCGGCGGCAAGTGGATGGGAATGATGTGGATCCGGCAGAAGAAATCTTCGCGCAGGCGCCCCTGCTTTACAAAGGCCTGCAAATCCCGGTTGGTCGCCGCAATGAAGCGGACATCCGGCGTTTTGATCTCGGTGCTCCCGATGGGTGTGTATCCGCCGCCGTCGATCGCCCGCAGGAGTTTGGCCTGCATATTGAGGTCCAACTCACCCACCTCGTCCAGAAACAGCGTCCCCCCGTCCGCACTGCTCAAGTAACCCGGGTTGTCCAGGGTGGCACCGGTGAAAGCACCTTTCTTGTACCCAAAAAAACTCACTCTCCACCAGGTTGTCCGGAATGGCCCCGCAGTTGACGGTAACAAACTGGTCCGTACTGCGGTCGCTCAGTTCGTGAATCGTCTGGGCCACCAATTCCTTGCCGGTTCCGGACTCGCCGTAGATGATCACATTGGCCCGGGAAAAAGCCGCCTTTAGAATCAGTTCATACACTTCGCGCATGACCCGGCTTTTGCCGACAATCCGGCCGAAGCGCTCGCCGCCTTTCAGGGAGGAGCGCAGGCGCAGGTTCTCCTTGCGCAGGTGGGCTTCACTGGTTTTGAGTTCCTCTTCACTCAAGCGCCGGCGGGTAATGTCAACTTGCGTTCCTATGATGCGGACGGCACGGTTGTGTTCGTCTTTTTCAACCAGCCGGGCACGGCACAGGATCCAGCGCCAGTCGCGCGACTTGGCGCGCATGCGGTATTCAATTTCAAAAGAGGTTACCACCCCGGAAGCAATATCCGCCAGGCGGCTTTTCAGGGGTTCCTGCTCATCCGGGTGGATCAGGTCGTACCAGGTTTCAACGTCCTGGGACATCTCATCGGGCGCAAAGCCGAACATGGTAAAAAAACGCGGGCTCAAGTAAATACGGCCGGTCAGCAGGTTATAGTCCCAGAGGGCGTGGCGGGCAGCCGACAGGGCCAGATCCAGGCGTTCATTGCTGCGGCGGAGGGACTGCTCGGCAGCCCGCCGTTCACCCATTTCGATTTCCAGCTGCTGGTTGCTGGCTTCCAGGGCCTGGGTCCGCTCTTTCAAGTCAGCGGTTTGCTTCTGGATTTCCTCCTCCAGATGAGCCCGGTAGCGCTGGTTTTCCATGCGCAGGCGG
>JGI26670J51741_10000374_pt1 | contig 9525 bp, 4 predicted proteins | sample WorMetfiPIANOSA1_FD_51741 | JGI IMG/M metagenome (IMG submission 51741)
CGAGAATAGATGAAAATTGNCNNCCAATAAGTGATGATGATGTGGATGATTATGATGATGATGATGATGATGGAAAATTTTCGCTGAGCAGTAATAGTTATGACAGTTTTGTCACTTCTGATGTAGACATTGACGATCAGGGAGACTTTGAGAAACCGGCCTTACGTGTTCAGTTAGCTCAGTGGGCAGTGCATAACAATATTACAGACACTGCATTGGGAGAGTTATTGTCGATTTTGGAACCATACCACTCGAATCTACCGAAAGATTCACGTACATTAAAAAAGACCCCAAACACATACGAACTAAAGGAGGTTAATTCGGGTAATGGTGGAAATGGTCATTATTGCCATTTTGGCATTCAGTATGGCCTCATAGACCTATTGCAGCAGCACCCTGGTCTCAATGCAGCAACCTTAGTGTTACAATTTAATGTGGATGGATTACCACTTTTCAAAAGCTCCAGTATGGATCTGTGGCCTGTGCTGTGTCTGGTTAGGCAGCTCAGTCACAGACCTTTTGTTGTTGGCTTGTACTGTGGTGCTAAGAAGCCCGCTTCACTGTCTGATTACCTGCAAGATTTTGTTCAAGAACTGAGCAGCTTGCTTTTGACAGGTGTTTCACATGGCAAGGTGCACTATGCTTTGGAGGTAGGATGTTTTGTTTGTGATGCCCCTGCCCGAGCATTCCTGAAAAATGTTAAGTCTCACAATGCCTACTATGGTTGTGAAAAATGTACACAAAAGGGTGTATATACTGATAAACGAATGACTTTCCCGATAATAGATGCAAGCTTGCGTACAGACGAAGAAGTCAGACAGATGACTGATGAAGCGCATCACCACGGTCCAACTCCTTTGGCTGAACTGCCTGTAGGCTTAGCTACAGGCTTTGTGTACGATTATATGCATCTTGTTTGTCTTGGTGTTTGTCGTAGGCTTCTTAATTTTTGGCTTCGTGGTCCTATACGTAAGGGTGATTCAGTAGCGAGTAGATTGAGTGCAGGCACTGTTCAGCAGTTGTCCAGAAAACTTGGAAAACTTTGTAAATGTATTCCCACTGAATTTGCACGCAAGCCAAGATCTATGTCTGAAGTTGATCGCTGGAAAGCGACTGAGTTTCGGCTCTTTTTGTTATACACTGGACCGGTGGTTCTGTTTGGTGTGCTGTCCGATGTAGTGTACAACCATTTCATGCTACTGTCAGTCGGCATAACCCTGTTGATTTCACCCAAGTATTGCAGTGCATATGCTGACTATGCACATTCCTTACTTTGTTTGTTTGTCGAGCAAGCTGCACATTTATACGGTGATGAGTTCATCGTGTACAATGTGCATGGATTGACACATTTAGCTGCAGATGTCAAGCACCATGGCTCTCTGGATCTTTTCAGTGCTTTTCCATATGAAAATAAGCTAAAAGAACTGAAAAAACTTGTGCGAAAACCAAGTTGTCCACTTCCTCAAATTATCAGGCGCCTGAGTGAAGAACGTACAGCCTTCAGCAAAATTTCTTTTGTCAGTGAAGACAGCACAGTGTGTGAAAGGGAGCACAGTGATGGACCAGTTCCAGATGGTTATCACGATGCTGCCCAGTTTGCACAGTTGAATGCCAAAAACTACAAGATTAATATTAAGCGCTTTTCAGATTGTTGTGTGTTGGTGAGAAATGTTGGACCTGTGAAAGCTGTAAATATTTTGTCATGTTGGGGTGTTGTGTATATTGTTTACACACAGTTTGAACAGGTGCAAGATTTGTTTGAGTCTCCGTTGTCATCGTCGTGCATGGACATGTATAAAGTTTGTGGGTGTGCGACAAAATTGTCTGTATGTGCTTTTGGTGATGTGCTGTCGAAATGTCTTTTACTTCCTTTGTCATGTGCGTCGGTTGCATCTAACAAAAAGTCATCATATGCAGCCATTCCCATTGTTCACACATTGCTAGACTGACATGCATAAAGCTTGTAACACTTCTACAACATGCATGTGGTCTCTTGAAGTGTGTGATATCATGTTATATGCAGCGATTAACCAGATACCATTATTACTGTCGCTGTCTTCTGGCTATTAGCATTGTCCAGTGTTATAACATTTAGTGTTGTTTCATTGCCATTGTAGCTATACTTCACACTGTTATTGACGGTGGGGTTTGCTTACTGATGTGATTTCATCATGGATATTGAAGTGGACATTGAATTGTTTGCCGTTGTTGAGTGGACTGGCTACAGTCCACCGTTGGTGTCAATTGTGCCATCAAACTGGCTGGTGATGGATGGAACGACATTAAGTAGCTACTGGTCGCCAAGACCTATCGATGATACTATTGTCAAAAAGCGTAATCCACCGCAGTCCAAATGGCCCAAATATGAAGTCAAATTACTGGCGTCTGCAGGTAACTGATGTTTTTACTTTTGTGATAATGAGTTTATTTATTTTTTTTGAAATATTGGTTTGTTTTGTTCATTCAATTCAATTTTTAGCTCGGATGGACGAGCTATTGTTTTTACTCTGCGTGCTTATTTGTGTCCATGATTCGCCGGACTTTTCGACCACTTCCGCTTCCAGACGGCCACCAATTTCGGCACTGGATAACGTATTCCATCTAACATTAGATGCACAAAGACAAAAAATCCCACTTTTTTCTTGTACGTTGAGCACAGATCGAAAAAGTGGGTTTTTCAACATTTCGGAGGGTGACCGTCCGGTGGTCCGCGTACAGCATACACCGAACAACCGAAATGCACGCCAATAACACTGATTAATTGCAGAGAGGTCATAGGTTTTCCTTTTTGGGGTCTTGACGCCCCAGCTATGAGTGACCCCAAATGGGGGAGTCCCAAACCCCAACAAATTTTGGGTTCAAACATTTAATTCTTTTTATCCTGTCATACGTAGAAAAATTCGCTGAATTCAGTGGTACCGCTGTTTTTGAAATCGGACCATAAATGGGTGAGATAAAGCCCCAAAACCCATTTTTGGGGTACAAGCTGCCCATCGACGGCTTGTCACCCAGCCATCCGAGCTCGAATTTGGTATATGTAAAGTACGACATATGTTAGTGAATAGTAACTGGGCGATACTGCATATTTGTATACTGTCACAGATTTGACTGAAAGACATTTTGTTTCTGCATTCTCACATTATGAATGGTGTTCAAACATGTGCACTGTATGTTCATTATCTTATTTGAAGTTATTTCCTGTTGGCAAACAACTGTGATGAATGGTGATGCAATCAGCATCATACTTTAGTTATGCCCCTACTTGGTCAGTGCCATTATCGACAATTTGATATGCCTTCTAGTGTGCATTGCAGCTACGTACAGTGCAGCTGTGAAACTGCGCAACAAAGCAGAGCACAGATCGGACGTCGAAGCAGAATCTGATGATAAGACGTCACAGCATGATCGTTGCCGTGTCTCACGTGAAGATGTCGAAGGCAATGATGAACGTAGTAATAGAACTACAAAAGCAAAGAAGTCACGTACTGTTCCTCCTCTGCCGCCACCCGTTCCAGTGGGACTACATTCTACAGTGTCGTCATCTGCAAGTAAGAGAACAACTGAACATGTGTTGTTTTTTAACTTGTTATTTTTATGTAGTTTTATGTGTGAAGTTTTACGTAACGGTAGTAGTGGTTTTGTGTTCTCAATCACTCTTTATATTTTGTGTTTCATTGTCATTTTCATGATCTCTTCATGTACGTTTGTTGGGCCTACATGTTTTAAAATAAAGATTACGCATTGTGCATGTAATTAGTTGTCACTGTGCCCAAACCTTGTAATTGCAAAACTGCAATTTTCATTGCTTTAAGAGAAAACAGCAAAAACAAATAACTCAGCTATCGCCGAGAAAACGACGGGAGTGCAATGCTGTTGGGGAATTTTTATGTATGCTCCTAGCACCAGTGCTAGTTGTAGTTTTCAAAATAGATTTAGCTTTTATTTTCGTATGTCTGTCCGTCTGTCTGTCTGTAACGCAAGTGAACCAGAGTTTATTGTATAAAAACTATTAAACCTGGAATCATGCAGTTTCCACTGAAATATAGACCAATGCCTCTATAGTTTTACCGCGGGCAGCTTGATAATGAAATTCGAAGGTGATCTAGGGGATCGTGCAAGTTAAATACAAGGGGGGTATAAAAATCCTGATGTAAATTTGGGACCCGCTAATATCTCGGAAACTATTTCAGCTACAGAGTTGAAATTAAAAACACCATTAGATCTGGTAAAGTACTCGACTTTGGTGTAAAAAAATATCCCGCTAGGGGGGGCCCAGGGGGGACATGGTCCCCTAATNTAAATTTTGAAATAAAAATTCAAGTTCAACGGTCGGCTATCTCAGCAATAGCTGAGCTTCTTGTTATTTTATAGGATTAATTTCTGTTTAGTTTTAGTTCAGTTCTCAACATCCGCTGCAGTACTTAGAATTTGCAAGAGGCTCATCTGTCAGTAATAGCCTGACATACCACTCGGTCAACACTGAACACTGTACAGCAACAATCAGTTTTTCAGTTATTTTGTCAGATTCAAGATCGATGACCACCATCATCCGAATCATTTCAGTAAGATCTTAAGATAACAGAGTAGCTGTAGAAAGTTAAGCATAAGTACTAGAAACTTTGCGAGTAAAAAAAATCAAGAATATAATTAAGTAACGGTAATACGGCGTCCCAGTCGATGACCTGTTTCTGTTCCACGGCATGGTCAGTGATGGCTTATTTATGGATTTTACTAGTTTCCCTTGCTCTGGAGGCTCAGGTTTGTGTGCCAGCTGTGAAGGAATCCATTTCTATCTTGTGCTCTTTCATTCTCAAGCCGAACTTCCTGCCTGTCTCCCCAAAATATGTGAGCTGGGGCAGTTCTTGCAAGGGGCATGGTAAATCAACTCAGTTTTGTCCTCATCCTTGACCTTGACCAGCTGATCTCCAGGTCACGTGCTTCGTCGAACTGTCAATCAAAATGTGAACAAGATGTCTGACGGACATCGAAACGTTAGAGTTCATCCAACTGAATGAGGCTATTTGAGTCTTTTGTAGTCAGTAGTTGTTGTTAAACCTACTTATGAAATGATGAGCTTGTCTGATGCTTGTTTTAACTGCAACAGTACTGCTGCTGATTGTTGTCGGTGTCATGACGTTTGGCACTAATCTATTGTATGAGTACTGTGGGTTGTGATTTGCCGCATGCAGACAAGCACACATCAAAGTCGGCAAACAGAATGGTTGATGAGTCTGCTAGTGTGAGTAATGCCCGTGTTAGTGAGTCAGATCCATCATCTGCATGCAGTGTTACTGAGCTAAGTCTGTCTGTGCCATCTTCCACACCTGTGCGAGGTATATAGGTCATTTATCACACGTCAGATCGTCGACTGAGAACCAGATTGTTCTATCTCCAATTTTCGTTTTGCTGAGAAAAACGGCTTTTAAGTTTTCGAACTAATCAACTTGCATTTTAGGCAACAAAAACTGTATTAACACTATAAAGAGTTATATAGACAGATGCAGAATTTCATGCTCTGTCCAATTATGTAAGAATTATCACTAAAAGATGCAAAATTATAGATTAAATTGAAACTGTATTGTGCCCATCAGCCAAATCCGTTAATAGAGCCAGACTGTTCTATCTCCATACGATGGAGATAGAACACTCTGTCGCAAGCAATTCCAACTACTGCTCAGTGTCAGCTTGTTTTATCTCCACTTTAATACAGATTTTTACAATGTAATACTCGAGTGCATTGATCTACATCATTAATTTTTTAGCCGCACGTTAGGGCCTACTTATGTAACATGTCGGCTGTTGTGCGCGACTCCGACCACGCCGAGTGTTATAGTAAATTAGTCTGCACTAGAGGCCTGCACGGGCCGTGGTCGGGCCGAGAATTAATTCAAACAGAACGGGCTGGGCCGAAATTATATCGGGCCGGGCCGGGTCGGGCCGAAGTATTTGAGCCTGCACACGCAAATACCTGACTGACGCGGATCTCAAGTTCTCAACACATTCCGTAAACAACTTCAATAATGTCGTGCTGTTTGCGGCCGGCATGCCAGGCAGTGCAAGCAGGGTAATTTGCAACTGGACGAAACTAGACACCCCGTGCCCTTGCTCGGCAGCTGCAGCCGTCTGTTGTACATCAATGACTCAGCCAGCGACAGCCACGCTTAGGTGGACCATGGGTGGACACACGGCAGGGTATGGTGAATTGGTGATGCGGGCAGCTCCCGCGCATGACTGTCGATCGCATGCAGAGATTGCAACTGCAGCCACTGCATGGCCTACTGCAGACCAAAGTATAGGCCAACGTTGCACAATAGCATACCTAAATTTTGGAGGCAACAATTTCGGGCCGGGTCGGGCTTTAATATAGCAGGGTCGGGCCGGGCCGGGCCAATAATTCAGAACAGTAAATCGGGCCGGGCCGGGCCGAAATTATATCGGGACGGGCTGGGCCGGGCCGAAAAAATTGGGCCCGTGCAGGCCTCTAGTCTGCAGCTACAGTAAATGTCTGACGTCTGTAACTCGCGTGCACTGACGTAACAGTTTGACCGAATTTCTTTACGATGGCACAAGCCTTAATGATAAACCTTCGTGGCGTTTATATTACGTCATGTCATTGGTCGTAGTTCTACTTCAAGTCAGGAGATACATAGGTTTATTATATTTTTTTGCAGAGCTGTGGTGATGTCTTGCTATCTTGACTTTCATAATATCAGGATGTTGTTCCAGGACTGTTACTGATTTTGAACATTAAATAGTCTCGATTGAAGCTAAATATGTTAAATATTTATCCTGAAAGACAAGAAATAAAACATAATTATGCATTAAGTAACAAGTTGTGCCGGCCCTTTGTGGGGCCATAGCGTAGGCGGCCCAACGCTGTTCCATTCAACCATTCACCATCCCTCGACGTGATAGGTCAGATCAGCAGGAGACCGTCGAAAAGTTGGGCATTTGGGGGCGTTTAGAGGTATTATTGGAGATTTGTTTCATTGCTCATGCACAAAACAGCCATACTTTTACTTCCGATGTAAAATCTAACGTCACCATCATTTCCAGCGACCACGATTTCCTACAAAGGAGGTAACATTTACGCGATTCGGGGACTCTGGGCAGTTTTGGCGCATTTATGCCTATCATGACAGACAGACGAACATTGGAACGCATGTTGCGCCTCAACCTAGCAGGTCGGGCCGCCTAATAAAAAAGCAAACAATTTAGCATTGCGTCATTGTTCTATATCCATAAAACTTGATCGGCATGGAGATAGAACAATCTGATTCTAAGAGCAATGACACTGCGATGGAGATAGAACAGTCTGTTACTGGCGAATTTTGAGTTTCCTTGTCGGTCACGATTGACTTGGAGATAGAACATTTTAGATATAAAAGATATAACACTTTCGGATTTAAAATACTTAAATAACTTTTTATAGGGTGCACTTTTAGGTCTTATTATCGCACTAAACCGTAGAGCTAAGTATTGCGAACCCAGCGGTAAAAAATGCAAAAAAATGAAAAATGTGGAGATAGAACAATCTGGTTCTCAGTCGACGAGATGTTGCTGACACTAACTGTAGAAAAGTTTGTTTGCCAGATTTGTGCTTTTGATTGTAACCATTTACTTCTGTGTAGCTACAGCATGTTGGTGTACATTTCACAATTTATTACCTCCGCCAAGGAGCTTATGTTTTTCGGATGTTTGTGTGTTTGTGACCGGCATAACTGTCAAAAACAGATGGACGGATTTGGCCGAAATTTTGCATGTGGATCTCATTTCGGCCAAGGAAGAACTGGCTAACTTTTAAATAACTTATCACTATCCTTCAGTGCTTTGACACTGGTACTATACCATACCATACCTTTCTAACTTATTGCTGCCAGATGTAAATTGATGTGTCCAGTAGGTTCTCTGCGATGTCCACGCAGCCAGCGTGAAATTATGGGCAAATTGGCCATCCCGAATTGGCCTTCCTGTTCTGGCAGGAAATATTATATGCTGGCTGGGTACTGTCAAGTGTATATTCCAGTATCCTGTTATGGTCATTGTGCAGCACGTACAGCCGGAGTGAGGTCTGAAGCAGTTACCCGTACACAGCGTGAAGAGGCTTTGGGTGTTGAACGCATCGGTATGGTGCTTGTGGATCTTACCAAGCAGGTGGCAGATATAAAAGAACGAGTGACATTTAATACGCAGCTGCTGCAGGACATAGCCAGGCAACACAAGCGAAGTGTTGATAAGGACAAGATAAAACTGCCATGTGACCTACCACTCAACACATATGAAGACATACTGGCAGTCGAACAGAAGCTGAAGTCTAAAGAGTTTTACAGTCATCTGGTATGCTTCTATTTATTTTTCTATTATTGCAGACTTTTTGACATTGTGTCACTACTTTGTGTTGCATTATATCATTGGCCACAGCCAGATCGTGCAACATAGTACTAAGGCAGCCACACATATAAAAACAGTACACAATGCAATATACAGAATATAAAAACACAGTTTTACAGTGAAAATAAAAATCTGGAGTAATACAATGTCCATACTCCAGTATATCCTCTTATGGTCATTGAAGGTCAGTGTTAACCTATAAGCTTCAGGTTACGTAAATATGCCATCAGTGTCCTGAACTTACTGGAAACTAGATTCACGTTGAGAAAATTCTTATAATTCTCACAGATTTGGAACTCACTACCAGACACAGTCGTTTCGGCACCAACACTGCGGTCGTTCCAGCACCAATTGAAAACTTTTTTATTTCAACGATCCTTCATTTATTAGCACTGTAATAGTGGTCTCGCAGTAACATTTGTTACTTTGGTCACTTTAATCCTTTTCTGATTGATTGAATCCTTTTTTCTGATTGATCACAGTTTGCTCAAAACATGTTGAATGGCCAGGCTTGATTTTGATTTACAGCTGTGTACTGGACAGACCTGAAACCGATGTCATTGCTAAGTTATAATGGCGTCTGTGTTATGCGCTTGTGATTGATGTGCTAGGTGAGCTACTTGTCAACTATCGGTGGGGCAACCGTCAAAGATGTCGTCAGTCGTACCATGCACAAACTTCTGCACCCAGATCTTGCCAAGAGGTTCGTGTGGGCCGGGCGACTGACGAAGAAGCATGCCTTTAAGCAACTGGAATTAGGCAGTGTTTTGAATGGTCAGTTCCAGCTTATACGGTACTTCTCATTTAAAAATTCATTCTTGCAAATTGTTAAGTGTTAACTGTAGGTTGTTTTATGAATCTGTACCCTTTTATCTATCTAGCTATCTTCTATCTATCTATCTAACATTATATAATTTGGCATATCCTCCTCCTTTGTCACGCCCTAAATATCGGAAACCAAGCAACGTGGCTTATCAGTTGTGGGGGCATTGGGTCACTTTATCTTTCGCTGAGACCAAAGTTTCAGACTTTCGGCTGAGACCAACAAACCGGTCTAAGATCTAATTAATGAAAAAAATACAGTGACATCAAACTTCAGTCTCAGACTAAAGTTTGAGACGAAACTTACGGTCT
>JGI26670J51741_10000382_pt1 | contig 9274 bp, 3 predicted proteins | sample WorMetfiPIANOSA1_FD_51741 | JGI IMG/M metagenome (IMG submission 51741)
GTAACAGGGTTAAGGTTTTGGGGAAAGGGTTTAGGGTGTGTATTGGTTATGGATAGTTGTTTTTATGTGTGTATATTATCCGTTGTTAAATTGTTGAAACCGATGGGGTGTTGTGTGTGGAGTAGTCTCTGCCAGATAGATTCTCGGTGTCGACGGATATTGGTTGCCTCTTCAGTGGTAATGTGTATTTGTTCAATTGGAATTACTGTGAGGTGATTGATGTTATGGCCTTCCAGATTAAAGTGTAGGCCTGTGGCTGTATCTTTTTTTAGTTTTATGTAGGAAATGTGATCTGTGATACGTTGGGCAAGTGTTCTGCCCGATTCTCCAACGTATTGTTTCTTACACTTTTTGCAAGTAATTAAATAGATGATATTGCTTGATTTGCAGTTGAATTTGTTTTTGATGGTAAATATTCTGTTATTGTGTGAGCTGTTGAAGGTCTTTGTTTCAGTTATGTGATTGCAAGCCTTACACTTGGGGTTGGTGCAGCGTGTGCAACCGCCCATCGTGTTCTCGGCTTGACGGTGATCGATATATTGATCTGTTGGTGTGAGGGCACTACGGGTTAGGTGTTGGGCTAAGTTTTTATGCTTCTTGTAGGCTGATATAGTTTTAAACTTGGGGTTTATAAGTGGGTTCTGTGTGATGGCGGCTTTCCAATGTCTATTGAGTTTGGTGGATACTTGGTCGAAAAAGGTTATAATGGGGAGTACTTCGAGTTGCTCGGTTGTATTATTTTCCTTGTGTCGGTTAGCGGAATTTGTGTCTTGCCAGACTTCCAGCTTGATTTTTCTGAAGAATCTGGAAGAATATCCTCTTTTGGTTAGTGTTCGTTTGAGTATATTGGAAGCTTCGTCGTATTCTATTTTGAAGGATGATATTCTCTTAAAGCGTATGAATTGCGACTTTAGAAGGCCTTTGAATGTGTGTTTAGGGTGGTAGGAATGTTTATGCAGAAGTTGGTGAGTATCGGTGGGTTTGAAGTAGATTTTGGTTTTGAGGAGACATTTATTATCAGGCGTGGTGTATTTGTAGGTGCGAGTATCCAAGAATTCGTTGATGTTAGATTTTGCTATTAGGGTGACCGTTATTCCGGGTATTATAGAGTTGAGGAATTCTTGGTATTCCTGTAGTTCTGTTTTAGTTCCAGGCCATATCAGGTATAAGTCATCCAGATATCGCCAGTATATTTTAGGTTTTATTCGGAAGCCATACTTGGCCTCATGATCAAATTTACGAAGATATATATTTGCAAGGCTGGGGGCATATCGTTTGCCCATTGCCGTTCCACAAATTTGCAGAAATGTGTCTTTTCCAAAAATGAAATCGTTTCGGGTTAGTGTTATACGTAATAGGTTTATTATTTCATTGTCGGGTCTGCTGTAATCCGGATAATTGTCAAAGGCTTCTTGGACGGTTTCTAATATACGGTGTATTCGCATATTGGTGTATAGACTGGTTACATCACCGGTAACTATGATATCCGTATTATCAATTTCCCTGTCTCTGATTTTTTCTACGAAGTCGTAGGTGTCTTTAATGTATGCTTCGTGTAGTGTTGCCAATGGTTTGAGAAAGTAATCGATGTATTCGCTTACTCTGTAGCTTTCGCTATTTATGTCAGACACTATAGGGCGGCCTTCTGGCATATGAGCATTTGGCCATTTACTGCGGTCTTTATGTATTTTTGGCAGTAGGTAAAATTGGCGTGGTTTTAAGTTTGATGGTGGGGATAAGTACGTGTATTGTTTCTCGTTTATAAGACCATGGTTGAGTAGGCTGGTAAGTTGTTCTGTGATTAAGGATGCGGACTCTGTGTATATAGGTTCCTGGAGTGGTTTGTAATATGTGGTATTTTTTAAATGTCTGAGACCTTCGGCTATATACAGGTCGCGGTCCATGATCACAATTCCACCGCCTTTGTCGGCTTTTTTGATGATTATATCCGGGGACCTTTTTAGTTCGTTCAATGCTTTGAACTCCTGTTTACTTAGATTTTGATGTGTATGTTTTGTTAGAACTCGTTTATAAGGTCCATATCCAGTGGTGATGGGGTTAATTATGGTATTGGTATGTTGGCGGATGCTGGAAATGGTAGTTTTAGTTTCTTGTCTTATTGCAGACCATGGTGGTAGCCAATGGCTCGGGTCGGTGAACTTTCTGGAAAAACTGTTTGCAGTGTTGGATTGCAATTTGTCCATAAAAAAATCCTTAAGCATTATGCTTCTTGTAATGTAATTTTGGGCCCCATAAATGTCTGATGCTGGGAAAGATTCAATGTTAGGGATGAAAGTTAATCCTTTATCCAGTAAACTGATGTGGTGTTCATTTAAAGTAAATTTAGATAGATTAGCTGTGAAATTTGAAGTGTTGAATATTGCCGAAATATCGGATGGGGGCGTTATGCATTTAAACTAGCAGCCGGTATAGAACAGGTTAGACGTGCCACAACCTGGTCTGCTGTTTCGTCAGTGTAGTGTGCTCGGTCGTCCATTCTGACTGGTTCGACGGAGATGCCACGCATGTTGACGGTCTTGTCGAAGAGGTCCCGCGCCGAAATGTTGATGTAGGCAGCTCCGTCCTTCTCCTGGGGGGTGGCATTCGGATGATCCGGGACTTCCATGAAGGCGAACGTCTGACTGATACCGGTCGTCGCCGTCTGTAGCTGTGTCAGTTCTGATGTGGTGGTTTCGCTGCTGTCGCGTCGATTGTTTGTGCCGACCGCCGTGATGATGTGTTTGATGTTCGGCGGCGGACGATAGGCCTGCAGTAGTCTTGCCGCGTCACGTATCCGACCGCCGCGAAGTGCCACCACGAAGATGTGGTCCGCCGTCGTCCAACTGGCCCCGTTCGAGTCCGTGATTGCGAGGACCCTTGTTGTCTCCGGGACCGATGCCGGTAGCGCCCAGGATTCTTTGTACTCCGGTGCCAGCACGAGCGCCTTTCTCAGGTCCTTAGTGTTTCGTGGCGGTTGCTGGCGTGCGGTTGTCGCTGCTTTCCTCGGCGGCATCGAGGATGGTGAAGGCTCCAACCGGCGCTTTGACGGTGTTGATAGGCTGAATGTGTCGTTCGGCGGAGGTGGTCCGACGGCAGCCACCAACTCGTCCAGGTCGTTGGCGGATTGATCTCTCGGTGTTGATGATCCTTGTCCGCCCCCGCAGCTGGTTCGACCCCGATCCGTACTTGTAGTCTCCAGATCATGTAGAGCATCGTCAATGGTTGACTGGCGTACTTTCTTGTTCTCAGGTCTCTTCATCTGCCGTCTGACCGTTTCATGCACCAGATGCAGGTCTTGATGAGACATCGAGCGAATATCGGCCTTCACCGCGGTCGATACCTTGTCTAAGTGCTGCTGCACCGCCGCAGTGATCGCCGACTTGAACGAGTCCGACGCCTGGGCGATTTGGTGTCGTAGCTCGTCTGATGGACTCGGTGGCTTGATGCTTTCCGCCACTCGGGTGATGTCCCGATCGACCGCCACCGGGATGTTCTGCCAGTTGTTGCTTGCATGCTTCACTTTCACGAAGCGCGCCGTTTCCCGTACGAGTTTGGCGAAATCTTCGTTGGACGAGCGCCCGGTCGTTGGGTTGTTCTGGTATATACGGTTGTAGGATGCAGGTTCTTTCCTTCGTGTGTCGTTCGGCTGGTTGTCAGCCCGTGCTGTTGATGCTTTGCCTGCCTGGGCGGAGACGAACTCATTGAGGGTCATACGGATGAGTTCGGTAACCCGGTCCTCGGTTAGACCGCGGTTCTGCCGGTTACCATCTCGGCCCCCTCTCCCTCTACGAGATCGACTCCCGCGCAAATAACGACTCATAGTAGTGTGATATGTACAGTTATAATCGCAACTAAACACACTATGTACAAAGTCTAGATCAATAGTTCGCTATAAAGTTCGCTGACGTTTCGGTACAGTGTTACCTTCTTCAGAGCGAGTAATAGAATGATGGCGGTACAGCAATATTGGCAGGCCAGGCTGGTACAGGTGCTGGCTGTGCGTAGACGAGTTGTATGGGCCAATCAGCGTAGAGCTTTACGTGTGTCGGGTGCAGTTTGAATGGGCCGTTGTGGGATCCGTGCAACAGACAGCGTGCCTTTGGCTTATGTGTGGGGGGTGGATGTGAAACGGTTGGTGTTTAGGCCGTATGTGTAGGACTTGGCAGTGTCTGGCTACCGGGCTGTACCGATGTAGTATTAAAGTGCAATGTCACCAATTACAGTATACAAAATACACAAAATACAATGCAAAATGCAAAAACAAGACAATAGGTCCAGGCAGAAAAAATGATAGATGATAAATCGTTGCAAATATATGTGCATGGGTGTAATTTTTTACAATGCACGTGGTGCGTTCATCTATGAGGTGTCGTGGAATACGAGTGGGGGCATTAGAGTGAGCAATTATAGCTTAGTATTCCTAGGGGGCATTACGCCCCATTATAAGAGATGAAATATATACAGATGATGATGTTGTGGGATTGGGTTTCAAATATGAGATAATTCGGGGGTGATGCGTGGTGGAATGTAAGTACATCAAGCTATGTATACAGCATACCAAAATGTGCCCGGCTGTAAGAGTCCGAGGCAATATCAGCAGTCATATTAGCTGTTCTGCGAAGACAGAGCATCAGCCGCTAATTGTCGTGTCACGTGTCACTCGTGTCAGATAATTAAGCAGTCCCGTGCGGCGAGATGTAAAATACAGTTTATCGTATAAATACACGAGCAGAGTCTCCAGTATATGATGAATCGACGTCTGTAGTATATTCAAAGCGAAAACACATAATTCAGTAGTAAAACTCTAAGCAGATAGATAAGGTATCTCGCAGTATAGATGGAGCGTAGTAAACGCTCGTTGTGGCCCGTCTAACTCCATACCGGCTGCTACGTAGAGCACAGAATTGCAGAATCAACGGCACTGGCTAGGATAGGTTAGGGTTAAAAGTAAAAGGCAACGGGCACTGTTTATCTGCAAATTCTGTGAGCCACTGAGTAACAGGGTTAAGGTTTTGGGGAAAGGGTTTAGGGTGTGTATTGGTTATGGATAGTTGTTTTTATGTGTGTATATTATCCGTTGTTAAATTGTTGAAACCGATGGGGTGTTGTGTGTGGAGTAGTCTCTGCCAGATAGATTCTCGGTGTCGACGGATATTGGTTGCCTCTTCAGTGGTAATGTGTATTTGTTCAATTGGAATTACTGTGAGGTGATTGATGTTATGGCCTTCCAGATTAAAGTGTAGGCCTGTGGCTGTATCTTTTTTTAGTTTTATGTAGGAAATGTGATCTGTGATACGTTGGGCAAGTGTTCTGCCCGATTCTCCAACGTATTGTTTCTTACACTTTTTGCAAGTAATTAAATAGATGATATTGCTTGATTTGCAGTTGAATTTGTTTTTGATGGTAAATATTCTGTTATTGTGTGAGCTGTTGAAGGTCTTTGTTTCAGTTATGTGATTGCAAGCCTTACACTTGGGGTTGGTGCAGCGTGTGCAACCGCCCATCGTGTTCTCGGCTTGACGGTGATCGATATATTGATCTGTTGGTGTGAGGGCACTACGGGTTAGGTGTTGGGCTAAGTTTTTATGCTTCTTGTAGGCTGATATAGTTTTAAACTTGGGGTTTATAAGTGGGTTCTGTGTGATGGCGGCTTTCCAATGTCTATTGAGTTTGGTGGATACTTGGTCGAAAAAGGTTATAATGGGGAGTACTTCGAGTTGCTCGGTTGTATTATTTTCCTTGTGTCGGTTAGCGGAATTTGTGTCTTGCCAGACTTCCAGCTTGATTTTTCTGAAGAATCTGGAAGAATATCCTCTTTTGGTTAGTGTTCGTTTGAGTATATTGGAAGCTTCGTCGTATTCTATTTTGAAGGATGATATTCTCTTAAAGCGTATGAATTGCGACTTTAGAAGNCCTTTGAATGTGTGTTTAGGGTGGTAGGAATGTTTATGCAGAAGTTGGTGAGTATCGGTGGGTTTGAAGTAGATTTTGGTTTTGAGGAGACATTTATTATCAGGCGTGGTGTATTTGTAGGTGCGAGTATCCAAGAATTCGTTGATGTTAGATTTTGCTATTAGGGTGACCGTTATTCCNGGTATTATAGAGTTGAGGAATTCTTGGTATTCCTGTAGTTCTGTTTTAGTTCCAGGCCATATCAGGTATAAGTCATCCAGATATCGCCAGTATATTTTAGGTTTTATTCGGAAGCCATACTTGGCCTCATGATCAAATTTACGAAGATATATATTTGCAAGGCTGGGGGCATATCGTTTGCCCATTGCCGTTCCACAAATTTGCAGAAATGTGTCTTTTCCAAAAATGAAATCGTTTCGGGTTAGTGTTATACGTAATAGGTTTATTATTTCATTGTCGGGTCTGCTGTAATCCGGATAATTGTCAAAGGCTTCTTGGACGGTTTCTAATATACGGTGTATTCGCATATTGGTGTATAGACTGGTTACATCACCGGTAACTATGATATCCGTATTATCAATTTCCCTGTCTCTGATTTTTTCTACGAAGTCGTAGGTGTCTTTAATGTATGCTTCGTGTAGTGTTGCCAATGGTTTGAGAAAGTAATCGATGTATTCGCTTACTCTGTAGCTTTCGCTATTTATGTCAGACACTATAGGGCGGCCTTCTGGCATATGAGCATTTGGCCATTTACTGCGGTCTTTATGTATTTTTGGCAGTAGGTAAAATTGGCGTGGTTTTAAGTTTGATGGTGGGGATAAGTACGTGTATTGTTTCTCGTTTATAAGACCATGGTTGAGTAGGCTGGTAAGTTGTTCTGTGATTAAGGATGCGGACTCTGTGTATATAGGTTCCTGGAGTGGTTTGTAATATGTGGTATTTTTTAAATGTCTGAGACCTTCGGCTATATACAGGTCGCGGTCCATGATCACAATTCCACCGCCTTTGTCGGCTTTTTTGATGATTATATCCGGGGACCTTTTTAGTTCGTTCAATGCTTTGAACTCCTGTTTACTNAGATTTTGATGTGTATGTTTTGTTAGAACTCGTTTATAAGGTCCATATCCAGTGGTGATGGGGTTAATTATGGTATTGGTATGTTGGCGGATGCTGGAAATGGTAGTTTTAGTTTCTTGTCTTATTGCAGACCATGGTGGTAGCCAATGGCTCGGGTCGGTGAACTTTCTGGAAAAACTGTTTGCAGTGTTGGATTGCAATTTGTCCATAAAAAAATCCTTAAGCATTATGCTTCTTGTAATGTAATTTTGGGCCCCATAAATGTCTGATGCTGGGAAAGATTCAATGTTAGGGATGAAAGTTAATCCTTTATCCAGTAAACTGATGTGGTGTTCATTTAANGTAAATTTAGATAGATTAGCTGTGAAATTTGAAGTGTTGAATATTGCCGAAATATCGGATGGGGGCGTTATGCATTTAAACTAGCAGCCGGTATAGAACAGGTTAGACGTGCCACAACCTGGTCTGCTGTTTCGTCAGTGTAGTGTGCTCGGTCGTCCATTCTGACTGGTTCGACGGAGATGCCACGCATGTTGACGGTCTTGTCGAAGAGGTCCCGCGCCGAAATGTTGATGTAGGCAGCTCCGTCCTTCTCCTGGGGGGTGGCATTCGGATGATCCGGGACTTCCATGAAGGCGAACGTCTGACTGATACCGGTCGTCGCCGTCTGTAGCTGTGTCAGTTCTGATGTGGTGGTTTCGCTGCTGTCGCGTCGATTGTTTGTGCCGACCGCCGTGATGATGTGTTTGATGTTCGGCGGCGGACGATAGGCCTGCAGTAGTCTTGCCGCGTCACGTATCCGACCGCCGCGAAGTGCCACCACGAAGATGTGGTCCGCCGTCGTCCAACTGGCCCCGTTCGAGTCCGTGATTGCGAGGACCCTTGTTGTCTCCGGGACCGATGCCGGTAGCGCCCAGGATTCTTTGTACTCCGGTGCCAGCACGAGCGCCTTTCTCAGGTCCTTAGTGTTTCGTGGCGGTTGCTGGCGTGCGGTTGTCGCTGCTTTCCTCGGCGGCATCGAGGATGGTGAAGGCTCCAACCGGCGCTTTGACGGTGTTGATAGGCTGAATGTGTCGTTCGGCGGAGGTGGTCCGACGGCAGCCACCAACTCGTCCAGGTCGTTGGCGGATTGATCTCTCGGTGTTGATGATCCTTGTCCGCCCCCGCAGCTGGTTCGACCCCGATCCGTACTTGTAGTCTCCAGATCATGTAGAGCATCGTCAATGGTTGACTGGCGTACTTTCTTGTTCTCAGGTCTCTTCATCTGCCGTCTGACCGTTTCATGCACCAGATGCAGGTCTTGATGAGACATCGAGCGAATATCGGCCTTCACCGCGGTCGATACCTTGTCTAAGTGCTGCTGCACCGCCGCAGTGATCGCCGACTTGAACGAGTCCGACGCCTGGGCGATTTGGTGTCGTAGCTCGTCTGATGGACTCGGTGGCTTGATGCTTTCCGCCACTCGGGTGATGTCCCGATCGACCGCCACCGGGATGTTCTGCCAGTTGTTGCTTGCATGCTTCACTTTCACGAAGCGCGCCGTTTCCCGTACGAGTTTGGCGAAATCTTCGTTGGACGAGCGCCCGGTCGTTGGGTTGTTCTGGTATATACGGTTGTAGGATGCAGGTTCTTTCCTTCGTGTGTCGTTCGGCTGGTTGTCAGCCCGTGCTGTTGATGCTTTGCCTGCCTGGGCGGAGACGAACTCATTGAGGGTCATACGGATGAGTTCGGTAACCCGGTCCTCGGTTAGACCGCGGTTCTGCCGGTTACCATCTCGGCCCCCTCTCCCTCTANGAGATCGACTCCCGCGCAAATAACGACTCATAGTAGTGTGATATGTACAGTTATAATCGCAACTAAACACACTATGTACAAAGTCTAGATCAATAGTTCGCTATAAAGTTCGCTGACGTTTCGGTACAGTGTTACCTTCTTCAGAGCGAGTAATAGAATGATGGCGGTACAGCAATATTGGCAGGCCAGGCTGGTACAGGTGCTGGCTGTGCGTAGACGAGTTGTATGGGCCAATCAGCGTAGAGCTTTACGTGTGTCGGGTGCAGTTTGAATGGGCCGTTGTGGGATCCGTGCAACAGACAGCGTGCCTTTGGCTTATGTGTGGGGGGTGGATGTGAAACGGTTGGTGTTTAGGCCGTATGTGTAGGACTTGGCAGTGTCTGGCTACCGGGCTGTACCGATGTAGTATTAAAGTGCAATGTCACCAATTACAGTATACAAAATACACAAAATACAATGCAAAATGCAAAAACAAGACAATAGGTCCAGG
>JGI26670J51741_10000396_pt1 | contig 8894 bp, 8 predicted proteins | sample WorMetfiPIANOSA1_FD_51741 | JGI IMG/M metagenome (IMG submission 51741)
CAAGCATGCTATGACCCCCCCCCACCCCGAGATAAATTGTCCTACACATTTAGGCCAAGCTGGAGACGACCAAATGGGTTCACATGTGCCTTGAACATGCAATGTTCTGTAGTAATAAACTGCAGATAATAACCTACTTCCGTTCGCTGCATGGAACCAGATTCCGGACAATGGTGGAAAGAAGATCAGTCAATGAACCGTTAGACATGTCAGACAGGAAGCTGTGCTTCAGGTACTCATGCTGCCGCTCGACTCCATTAGTTGTCGNCACGAGTGCGTGCAGCATTTGATTTTGGAAACACCGAACCCAGCGCTGCCGAAATGCACAGAATTAATGCAACTGTATTAATTGTTTAATGTAATGCTAATATGCTAAATGAATACTACGGCTGTTTGAACTTAAATGTACACAACCTTCGTTGAGTCGGGTTCATCGTCGTGATCAACTGATTATTAGGCAACTTACAGAACAGTCTTCACAGATGGTCACTTTGCTGCTACTGATAATTTTAACCGATCAAAATACCCGTACCGCAGTATCCAAGCGCTGAAGGATGACTGTTGTTTCTAATGCAGGTGGGATGCAAAGACGCACTGGTCAGTGAAAACATAATGTGGAAGTGGAATGACCTTACTTTACCTTACCTTAGGGATGATTGGTCATTGCTGACCACTCAGTGCTGAGGCCACTTTTCTTTTGCGCCCAATGCACTTGAAGTGAAATGACATTAACACATGAATTCAGCTGTTAATGGACTGTCTACATACATTATCGGAAATTTATCAAAAGCTTAGCTATCGCTGCAAAGGTCATCACTGAACTGTTCAGGTTAATAACTTCGGTCGTAATATGAGATGAAGACTAAACATAACTGACCCAGCAAGTGGCACAAACCTTCTTCTCTGACAGCCAGCTATCCTGAAACCAGGCATGCAGCGACGTTGATTGCTGCCATTCATCAGATGCCAAAAGACTGTCAACAGCAGTCTGAAAAGCAGATTCTGTTGCTGCCTCTGCTACTTTGCGAAACCTGTGCAAAGATTGACAACAATGTTTCCTGCACACACCACAGTGCCCTTGTCCAGTACAGAACCAGTTTAGAAGAGACCATTGTTGTAGTGAGAGGGCTAAAGCAGATTCCGAATTGTAGGGTCATGCTCAAAACAAAGTTCAAACGTGCAAAAATAATATACTAATAAATGCTGAAGGCATCAAAAAATATGGACATTTTTTCTAAAACTGAAAATATTTAATTATGCATTACATTTGTAGTTGCACCCCGTACAGTGATAAATATGAAACACAGGAAATAACGATACAGTCACGCCTCCTTCTCAGCATTATGTTCATTGCATACAGCAAACTGAGATTTCTGAAGAATGACATATCGACTGTAATATATAACTGCACATTAATCAATGACAGCCAATTAGCTGCCTACGGATAATTGGTGAACATACATTGACCGGAAGAGCATCCGGCTTTTAAAACCTATTGGGCTGCCTCATACTCCTTTTAGGTGGAAACGGATAACCCCTGTTACTGCAGGGAAAACTGGCCGTAAAAAGCTAGTAGTAGTAATAGTACATTGCCAAAATGGTGTCCCGATGCGGATGGTTTGTCAGTCGACGATTCCAAGCTTGCAGTCTGTGAAACTTGCACAGAAGAACATGGGCATCTGCAACAAATAGAAATTTACAAAGGTAATGTATAAGGTGATCAACAGTTGAACATATTTTCACTTTCAGGTTCGTAGAAAGTAAATATGACAACAACAAATCCAGTATGGTGTCTGTTGCTGTCAGTGGTAGTCTGCAGATAATCTTGTATGCACATCATCCTAAGGCAGTGAAATGCAGCAGATACGATTTATGCTGGTTTCCACAAACCATGTCCAATAGTTTAGCAACAAATGTTAATACTGGGTCATGCCAGTCTTGAAAGGTGCAGAAAAATGAAGAGTACATTTCACTTACTAGTCGGTTGAATACGTTCCGAGGCTATTCAACCGTCGACAATTTGACTTTTTTTTGCGCGAATTAACCCACCCAAGCCCCACTTTTAGTGGCATGTTCCCGATTTGACATCAACGGTTGGTTTAATCGGTAAATGAAGGATGCTTGGTGGTATGGTGGATCAACGATTTGACATCAAATTGTTTAGTGGGCCTACAACACCCAAATAACCAACGTCCCTATGCCGATAATCCATGGTAATGGTTTTTTTGTGAAACAACATAGTGGTGTGTAGATTGTCCAAATCGCTCGTTGTTGTTGTTCTCGTTCTACGATATCACCTTATTGTGTATGAAACAGTGGAGTTCAGCGGAGGTATGTACGGGTTTATGGTTAGGGTTTACAGTTAGGGTTGGGGATAGTATTTAAGGTTACAGTTAGGATTAGGGTTACAGTTTGGATTAGTTATTATTAATGATGAACGCAACTTGCGCAAGCTTATGTTGGCGCCGTCTAGTGAGTCATTGGTATAAGGCGATCTAGACAGTTTTGGAAGGGTCGTGGCTATTCGACCGGCTTGTCTGGACGGTCGAATAAGGTGGGGGCTATTGGACCGTCCACATGCAGGGTCGGTCAATAAAAAGTAGCCACCTAAGACTTTTTCAATTATTTTCAATTGCGATGGGTATTGTTATCTTAAACTTTCACCAGTTATTGCCCTGCTATATCTGCAAATGTGTGCCAATTTTTGTTCATCTACCTGAAAATTTGTGAGAATTATGAAAATTAAACTAATAGCACCCCACCAATTTTCAACATTTCAATTCAGTTTATTGCAAAATTTACATAATTTTCTTTATGCATAGTTAACATATCGTTATGACCTGCTAAATCAACGTAAATATTCGCCTTAGATGATTGTGTGATTTCACAGAGCTTAATTTCCCTCCTTTGTCGTAGTAACTTGAAATGAAGGCGTTCCTCATGAAGTGTATTAATGCGCTGCTGGCAGCGAAAATGGAACTTTCTCATAGCTATTGACAAAAGTTTTTTAACGATGTTAGTAAAACATGAAAATAAAAAAAGATAAGACAATTACTTCATTACAAATGCCATACAATCAAAAACGACAAAGTTTCACTATTTTTCTGAAGCAAACTGGCCACATTATCAGTTTCTATTGAATAAGCCATCGCTATTCGACTGTCTAGACGTCTAGACGGTCGAATAGCCAGTGCCTTCGACTTATAACGATGACGACTACTTACAGCAAATAATAGTTTTTGTCACTATTTGTAGCTGAACGTCACTACGTACACAGTGCACATTCTGCCAAAATTTGTTGGTGTGCATGCTAAGTAAACTTCTGCTACAGTATACATTTGAGCAACAGAGCACAAGAAAGAAATCAGTTACCTGGAAACACTGCTTCGACAGCTGAAATCTGCGATGTTGCGTAATCTGACATGATGTATTTCGGTTTCCATTCAGGACACCAATCACAAACAAGCTGTATAGCCTTCTGAATACTGCTTGTAGTTTCATCAATGAGCAGCAGCGTAGCCACAACGAAGTAGCCGGCATTTGTTGGTACCGATAACACGAGAAGTGGCAGTCCGTAGAGCGTTGTGTTGTACGTCGAGTCCATCAAAGTCACATCACAACCGTAACGAACAAGCATTCGACGTTGCCATTTGGACTGATGTGCAAATATCGGACGGTTGTCAGACAGGTCGTCACTGTAGCACACAGCAAGTAATGAGTTGACGTTGCTGCACGCTACTTTCCCTTCTTCTTCTTCTCGTATGCGTGTCATTTACCATAATTGGTCAGCCACGAAACAGCGTCCTCATCCGCAGAGTGTAGCCCAGATAAGCCGCCATTCAGTTTTGTCAGGGGACAGGATTCGACAATGTGAGACATCGTCTGGGTCTCGCCACAAGGACACAGATCAGTGTCTGTAAGTCGCCATTTCCTTCTGCAGACACCGCAGTGTCCCTGTTCCGTGCGAAAACGGTTCAGCAGAGACCACTGTTGCCGAAGTACTTTCCCTGAAGACTGTCAACAGTCTGTGTACTGAGTCACGTTTCATTATCTACAACCTACGTTTTACAGTTCTTAAAACAGTATTGTAATATTGATACGCAAATGCAAGAGGCACTATTACACAGCACGAGGCAGCAGAAACAGAATCACCATGATAGGTAACAATGCCAAAATGTTCCTAAAAAAAGATAAAGTGTCGCATCCAACAAACATTACCATGTACAGCACTGCTACAATGTTGACTGCTAAAGCGACTAACAATGTCTGTTCAATGGTAGGTATATGTATAATGTCCATGCTGATACCTCAAGTTGAATTCTAAGGAGTCATCAATTCCACTGCTTTGCAGCTGTTCCCGTAGTTGGACGACATTTTCTGCGTCACCAGTGTTACCTCTGCCAACAAAAATTCATGTATCACAAACAGTAGTTATCAGTGCTATAATGCTCTGTTAGCTGAAATCCACGACGCTTCACAGATAGTCAGTATCACTGCAAAGTATGCTTTATACAGTTAACAACATTTGCATAACCTCCCATTACAACTGCTACTGAACATACTGCTCAGTGCTCACTGAATGCTACTTTTTTGACATGCACTCGTGGCAGAATGAATAAAAATAGTGCAAGGTACTCCCAATGGGACCCACCTGTCGAAGACTTACTATGTATGTACAGTCACTTTGAACTTGATGCCCCGCCCAATGTGTAGCCAATGCAGGTTAAATAGCGGATCATACACGTGACTGAAAGCGACCTCAGCCGCGGATACACCACGCAGCAACAAGATAAAGACATTCGTACAGAAACAGTGTAGTGCTGCAGTAAAGTGCACCTGAAAGAAGTGCATGCTCGCTGCACGGCATTCAGCAATGTTCTGCTGCTAGGGTAGTAACGTGCATCCGTCATTGGTGGGGCTACACGTCCCGTGAACAACTCTTCTTCAATGAACGAATGTAGATGACGACGCATCTCCTGTATGCGACGCACTCCAGATTTCACGAGGGTGGAGACTTTCTCCGATATTCGCCGGTCCATTGGAAGCAGCAATTCTGACAGCTGTGGATAAAAATTGAAAACATAGAGCAATACACCTTGCACAAACACACCCTTACATATGCAGCTGTTGACATTTCTGGCATGGCTCAAAAGTAAGATCGCATTTATGCTTTTCAGAATCATACCAAACTAATTTTAACATTTTAGATGTGTCATTTAAGCCCATAACATAATAAACTTCTGCAGAAGTTTTATTCAGTTATCACATTAACAGGCTATTAGGCCATTGTAAAAGCATGCAAGTTCATTTAACAGTCTTAGTGGCATTGGCTAAATTTGTCTGCCAATGCCTCTGTGATAATTGCCTGAAGTACATATCAAAAAAATGTGGTCTATGGGCAGGACTGTGCTAAAGATGGAATCAGGTCCAACAAAATGACCTGTGAAGTGACCTGAGTGAACATAATAAGGTTGCATCATCACCGATATCTTTCTCATTATCAGACGATGTGCCGGGTTGGCTACACCAGAAAATGCTACAAGCGAACCAATCATCTCTTCTGACATTTTTGGATTAGCCAATATGCAAAATTGGCTTTTTAGCTAAAGAACCGGGTCACAACACCGGGTCTGGACATATAACTTGCACCAGAGGCATGACCCGACCATAATCACTGACCCGGTGACCCATGATCTGATTCCAACTCTGGACCGAGCATTCCTATTTTCTTCAGAACTTTATAAGTGCCCACCAAAATTAATGACTTTTGGTAGGTAGATGGCAAAGTGGTAGAATTTGTCGGCTATATATATATATATATACATTTGCCATGTCAGCTGACCCACATTTCCACACTACACTGTTAAACACAAATATAGAAATCTAATCTCTGTACAGAACACCAACAATCCAACATCTAATTACATAACTTAATTTAACTCATGGAGTTACAGATAAAATATGCACTTTTCCCCCAAGACATGTTGTAGACATATAAAATGGCCCACATACAGGTCCAAGATAGTGTTTGTCATGATCAGTCAGTGGTGGAAATTTTGTGACAAACAAATGCTGAACGTTGACAGATGACGCACTGCATGCCAGCTGCTCTTTCAATGCCTTGGAAGCACGACGTCGGTGTGCCCTACTGTCAGTGCAGCCAATCTACACAGCAGAATAAATTCCACGAATGCAACTTGCGCAAGTAGAACATATAAGCCGACAGAGACGCCAGTCTAGTCATGTTTAACCATACATTTTTAACATACTAATAATAATACACTGGGCAACAAATAAATGGTTGGCAGAAAAGCATCCTATACAAAATAATTCGTAGTTTTCAATGCCGACAATGTGAAACATCGCAAAATTTCCACGTGCAATCTGTCACGAGATAATCCTTGGCACTGTTCTTGTGTAATTTTTATGCTGCCAGTCATAGCGGTCAATCACAGCATTTTGCTGCGCATTTCGATAGCTATCGACAGTGTGCAANTGACCAAACAAGGGTTAGCATANAAGCCACATTCTACAAATAAGTCCGAATGCAACAAACATACGTTGAAATCAGGGAATTTCAACATTTCATAAACATGCACGACAGCTGGGCACCCGAGCTTCTTTGTACCGCGGATGTTTCTTTTGCGCTTTCTCATGTCGTGATCAGTCTGCAGTGATAAAAAATTGTTATCAGAAGATTTNAAACAAACACAAAGTATTAACAGGTGTTGGAGAAAACAATCAGGATATTGGCAGTGTCTTCTGTTTCTGTGTTTGCTTTTGCATGAAACACTCCAAAAAAACAAAGTTGTGAACAAAATTATTGTTCAATGTTCAATTGTTCATCATGCATGTTTGTCCAAGTACAACTGAGACTTATAAAGGAATTACATACCATGTTTACAATATGTTCAGAAATGGCATCTGATAAAGTCCTCCTCTACTACATGGGATTTAACGGATTGCTTTGTTTGGTACAGATCAGTAGCAGAATTTGGCAACATGTGTTCATATACAAGAATGGTACAAACATTATACAGATACAGTATCATAATGGTACACAATACGGCTTGGTTAGGGGTTGATATTAGGGTTACATTTTGGACTAGTGTTTGCCTAGTACCCGAGTGAAAGTGGTTAATGGTAATGGTGGTTAGTGAATAATAATCAGGGTATTCTTGGAATGATGTTCCGTCAACAAGTTTTAAACAGTTACTACAGTGTTAAAAACACATAAATAAATATTAACAATTGAACATACACATACCTTCGACGATACAGTGCCAGTAATGTGACGGTGTCTCGGAGGGCCAGCTGAGCAGTGGTAAACTTTGTGCCCTATTATCATAAAAGGACAGCCGTCGAACACCACTGCCATACCGGATGGCCAATTCATTTCGAAAAAAATTAAGCATTTGCTCGTGCGGTTCCAAAATTCTGTAAAAATCACAATTGTGTACAGGTGTCAATAATGATAATAATAGGTATAGAATAACACAGCCATATCCAGGAATTTACTTTAACCAAGACAAAACCTTCCCTACTTTCCCATCCCTGCCCTNTACTTCGCACCATTTTGCTCCCCATCACCCTTTCTCATGCCCACCACTTCTCTTGTAAGTCTTATTGCGGCTAAAGAAGTCAAAGGCACCACAGCAGGTCCCGGCTGGTGAACGGTATTTGGCGCATTTTCTTCACCTTACAATACAACACAGCTGCAGTTTTCAGTTACCAGGATTGCAAAAGGACACTAGGGATCTTTCATTATGATTAGAGTAATGCTAATCTCTAAATTAAGTCCAAACTGACAGACAGGGCACAGCAGCGCAATGACATTCAACAGTTACAAATCCACCATATGATGGCGATGTAGTGAGTAGGCGAACTCCACTATCCCTTGAAATTGTGGAGCCAATTGCTATACTGCTCCGAACAATCAAAGGAAGTGGAGCAACGTTTAGTGACACCCTCCCGCACATTACCGAGCACACTACCCGAGCATGTTGTGACTTCTGGCTCCGTCAATGCTTTTAATAACTCTCTGGATAAACATTGTTACCACCTACGTTACTGCACAGCCCTTGAAGGGGAACTGGACTTTTCGCTCCCAAGACCATTCGCTCCCGGGAGCGAAAGTTCCAGGTGTGGAACTTTCGCTCCCTGGAACTTTCGCACTCTGGACCTTTCGCTCCCACCACTGAATACAGCAAGGAGCTTATTCTCCGTTACACTAAGCGTACATCTGTTACACATAATGAACGATAATAATTGAGACAAGTCAATTGAATGTAACTAAAAGACTTCCTATAGGCCTACCGAACATTTTTGGATTCGTGGTTACACAGCGGCTGCGACACGTATTTTTACCGTTATTTTGTCTGATGCCAAGCTGCGTCGCCATCAGCGCAAGACGTACGCAGCCATCCAGGGCAGACTCTCAGAGTACTGGGCCATGTACGCGGCGGGCAACCTGACCACGTCCGCGTTACTGCGCAAGTGTTCCCACGTATACGGCCCGGTCAACCAGTAATAACTTGACTTTGCATTAGGCCTAATCATGCGAACTTGTACATAAGTCTGGCGCTCAGGAGCCGCTTGTATTAACTGTAACTACACGTATTATTGCTTGAAGAATAGGCGTAAGCAAAAATAATTTTGACGTTTATGATTTATGTTTGATTTTTATCGCGCGTCAGCATACTGACGCGCGATATTGATATAGCAAATCTGTCCGTCTGTCTTTCTGTCTGTCCGTAACGATCCGGTATCATATGAAAATGGCTTAACATATCGTCAACTTTCGCTCCCGGTTGCGTACTTTCGCTCCATCCTCCATTCGCTTGGAAAGTACCAGGGAGCGAAAGTTCCAGGGTGCGAATGTTCCAGGGAGCGAA
>JGI26670J51741_10000400_pt1 | contig 8812 bp, 6 predicted proteins | sample WorMetfiPIANOSA1_FD_51741 | JGI IMG/M metagenome (IMG submission 51741)
TCGAGTGTACTTAGTGGGGTGGTGTAAATGGTAAAAAGTATAGGGCCGAGGACAGAACCTTGAAGAACGCCACATGAGGAGGTGCGGGAGGAGGAAAGGCTGTTGCTACATTGAACACGGAAAGAGCGAGAAAACAGATATGACTTTAACCAGTTTAAGACAGGGCCATGGATTCCGAACCAAGATGAGAGACGAGGGGGCCGCAAGGCAGATCCTGCAGAGGGGCCGCAGCATCCCTAAACACGGCACTGGCGGTGAAGTAACTTGTTGATGGTGTGCCAGAGATGACTATGATTAGAAGAAGATGAAATGACTATAGGTTAGAGTATTCTTTTTGGCTGTGAGAATTAGTTTATGGTATATAGCGGTTGCGCGTAGAGCTGTGAAAGATGACCATCTAACGAATGATAAGCCACCGCAAAATGGGACGTGTTAAGATTTTTCAATACTATCCCAAAGGGAGCGTGGTTAGTGTTTTCAATTTTTCCAGGATAAGGTTTTAAATTTTGAATTTTTGGGGCTTTGGCAGAGGTATGCGCTCTAATGATCGCCCTGCTAGTTGCAGTTTGGGTCATTTTTTGCATAGTATATCGATCATGTAGCCTTTTGAACGCAATTGCTTGCCGTTTAAATAACACTGTTTGGGAAGAACGTATACAGGCCTAATCTGCAATCAGACAATTGTATTGTTCATTGTTAACTTATTGTTATCATCGTTATTGAATGTCGTCATATAGTTGAGTTGAGTATATATATTGTGTTAGTTGAAATACTCAGTACAATATATTCGCAAACTTACTCGTCGACTCGTCGTTATCTTAATAGTCAACTAACTGGCAGACATACTATGATGTGACAATACAACCTCTCGCACACCAAGGTCAACTCATGTCTTTCGGGAGAGGCTGGGCATGGAGGTGATCATAGCTGCACACTCCCCACCTCTGATTTGTGATCCCCACCTCTGACATGAGATCCCCACATCTATAGTCTGAGATCAACTACGGTACCTTATTTGGCAGATTTTACTATACAGGCAGATACAGTACTGTTGATTTTTTTGTAGTTTCTTAATGTTATGTCACGGCTTTCTTGTCCGTTGTGTGCACTGTACTCATGCAGATGACAGAATAATTAACGATTTTCCATTTTTCTGCCCGAAAATATGTGAAAAACTTAAGAGCATCGGACCGTATAGCTCAGTAGCCTATCAGAAATGGGGATCCNGACCTCAAACATCCCCACCTGTGGCTGAGCAATTTAACCACTGAACACAAGCTAGGCCTACTGTATAGTCACTATAGCGTATCGTGGTCAAAACACCACTCAGATTGCACAAAATCACATCATTTCGACAGAAAAATTAAAAATCCTACTCTACTACTAGTGACCCCCAACTATTTAGGTATAGATACGTCCCTGCTTTTGTGTTGTGGTGATGTGCATGGTAATTATTAGCCAGTACTATCATAAAAAGATTCCAAAATACTGCTTTTAGAAGTTCTATATGCAGTATTTTGGAATCTTTTTTTTCCGGCAAAATGTTCTTTAACTGTAAACATTTACATGTGTTTAATATTACACGTTGTGCTGCATGTAATTGTGCAATTTTGAAAAGCAGGTGTACATCTGAGCCTGTCAAACTGTGATTAGTGCGGTAATTTTATTTTTAGTGTTTATCTATGCTTCCAAATTTCCTCTCATTAAATGAACTGAATGATTAAATCTAAATCTGAATGAAACGGCTGTAAAAGAATGTTGTAAGTAACTTAGCCGGAATGACTGTTTTAGGTTCTTTCAGTAGTTAAGCCTCAATAATATTGATGTATAAGATGTTATCATATAACAGTTGTTTAAACTTTTTGATCATAAATTACCATGATTTTTTCAAACAGATTAAGCTTGCCCCCACAAGTAACTTTTTCCCCTTGACGACACGAGAATTTGTACCATGTGGAGCCAACGTTCTAAATACTTGTCACCAGTAAAGTAATGGCAGCCTACCATCGGGTTTATGAGATGAGTCACGTGTGGGCTGACTATATAAAGACAGGAATCTGCTCTGGCCCCAAGGCTAATTACTTCTTCACCGGTACATCAGGTCTAGATTAATGCACATGCACATATTGCAAATCTTGTACGAGTTAATTCAGCTAACAGTGCCACAATATAAATCAAACCTCTATACATGTATCATAACAGTCCAAACGATAAATTGCATTGATTGTGCTTTGACATTATCACTAGTCTAGACATTGTAGATCAGTACAGTTTACAACAAATAACACAAGACACTGTAACATGAAACACACAAACTATATAACAGAATATGCTGCAGTAAATATCTGCTGGGTTTGATAACATACGATGACGCTGTTGGTCAACGTTACGTTGAGAGCAACAGGTGAGTCAAATGTGTCATTATAAGAACTCCGTAGATTTTGAAAACTCAACTACATACAACTGACAGCACATTATCAAATAAACAGTAGTTTTTATTTTTAGTCACAAACTCAGTTAAATTGCAAATTAAAGGGATGATTCATTAAATGATATATTAATTGAATAAATTTAAAATTTTTGATTATGGACCTTAAACTGTCTACAGACTGCAGCATTTCAGTACACTACTAAATTTTAACAAGTTCTGTGGTTTTCAAATCAAATACACTGTCAGATTGTTTAAATTAATCGCAATCGCATAATTAATGAATAAAGAAATTCTTATTATGGTAATAGATTAATACTAAATTTTAAAAATCAAGCAACACCCAGTCTAACCATACATTCATGCATGAGAAAACTAGACGAAATACAGGAATGACAGTGGAGACAAATATGTGGAGAGAAATACAAACACAACAAAAATACGACCAGAATAATGTCTACCACCTGCTGAATGCCAAAATTATTATTATTATCATTATTAGTACTGTCAGTCACTTTGTCAGTACCACAGCCAATTGTTTTTAACCCTCGGGGTCTATACTGCCGATGGTCCAAAAAATTTCTATACCGCCATGGGTCATAACTTCAGAGGCAGTGAGTTAGAGTTAACATCACTCATTGATTTCTATTGTTTTCAATACAGTCAAACACCATTAAACTGTATACAAAACAAATTACAAATTAATTCTGTAGTTTTGCCTGATATATGTTTATCAACAAACATACCATAAAGACAAAGACAGAAATATATCCACGGCTAGATAACACGGCAAAATGGACACCGTCAATTCACACAACACAAGTTATCAGTACAAGAAGCTCAGCTGTCACAGAGATACCGTGCGACACTATGTCATGTGAAATAAGGATTAGGGGTCGTCCAAGGTCACTGGAAATACTACCAATATTTGTGTGACATTCCAGGAGGGGATCCCCTAAAGATGTTCCATGTTTGGTGTCCGTAAACTAGAGTCCCTAGACTACAATACAGTGCTAATTGCTTAATGATGAGCTTGGTTGTTTCAACACAATACAGTCCACACAATACACTGACAGACAGACACTGCACCACAGTATATATCGCGGTATGAATACTGTATTAAATGACACTCATTAGAGCACATACCTCTGTCAAAACCCACAAATTCACAATTTGAATTTTTTTAAATTATCTCAATCCAGATCCGTGATCTGGGATGCATAATGGCCCAAAAATGTCCTATCTCAGAAAATTATTTGGAAAATTAATACTGGACTGGTATCTGGGATCCAGGATTTGTATCCATCTCAAAATGTAATCAATTTTTCCTTGTCCCAAAGTCCACCCTCCCATAAACTTTATGAATATTCATCCATAACTCAGTCAGTAATCTTGTTTATATCAAAACTGAAAAGCTGATCCGTCCCCAAATCTAAACGGTCAATCTCTGGACATGCTCAACCTCTTCACCAAGTTTCACAAAAATTGATCCACAACTTTTTGAGTAATCTTGTTACTGTAAAACCCGTAATTTTGACTGCCCTTAATTTTGGCAGTTCGGTCTATTATTTTTGCGTGTCCTTTATTTCATGAATTTCGCGACCTTGTAAAAATAACAGGTCGTGAATATTCAGCATCTCCTGCTATTTTTAGTGTATTACTTAATTCAGTAAGCAAAAATACCAACATTAAGGGCGCAAAATAATTTTGTGCCCTTAACTTTGGCATTTTTGCTCACTGAATTAAGTAATACACTAAAAATAGCAGGAGATGCTGAATATTCACGACCTGTTATTTTCACGAAGTCTAAGGGGTTGCGAAATTCGTGAAATAAAAGGTCGCGAAATTCACGAAATAAAGGACACGCAAAAATATGGGTTTTACAGTAAGAGACAAACAACCAACAGGCACAAGCAGATACATTACGTCCTTTAACAGAGGTAATAAACAAGATAAAACTAAAGTAACGTAACCAAATAACAGTACATCATGATAATGCTGACGATGCATGCAAAGCATATTGTGTAGGCTACAACAAAGTACTCGTAAACTTTGAATATCAGTAACAAATCTTGTAGTGTCACCATCAAACCACATGCAACACAATTCATAAAATAATGACGTCAACATATTATGGCAAAACAGAAAAATTTAGAGCACTGTAGTTAAAGAACAGTAGTGCACTGCCTTCCAATTTCACTAATCCACCATTCACCTCTGTTACTCTGCCAATATATATCCTACTTTCTACAAACTATTTGTGAGTTAATCCTACTTAAATTCATCAAAATTTCCCACTGCAAACCCAATATAAGCCAGGTAAAGTGGCATGCATTTGTGTATCAAACTTGATCATATCAGCAGTCAGGCATCACGCTGTCAGGTGTGTTGTTTTGCTCCACCTTTACCATCACCATAACCTTACCGTGCCATCTACTGACGATGGTTATGCATCAAAGCTTGATGATTGATGCTTTTAAAGACAATTTGTACTGCAGCACAAACAAAACAGAAACTTAACCGTATTTCGATCTTTTACATTAAAACCAGTGTTGTGGAGTATTTAAATACTATATGTATTTAAATACCAAATTGGCACAAAAAAGTATTTGGTCAAAGTATTCAAATACTCAATATAAATCGAGTATTTTAAATACTATTAAAATACTTTGAGAAATATGGGTACAGTGTATTAAAATACTTTTTGAATACTCTCTGTTTGAGAAAATGCTGTTGATGAAGGCAAATGGTGGCATATAGTCTGTTGTGTAGTGATGCTTAACTGCTGGAACTGACTCAGAACATGGATAATAATAATTGCATAATATGATAGTGAACATTTAACCTGAAGTTTGCTGACAAATAAGTAACAGAAGTTGATTTGTTGTGTTTTGTCATGATAATTATGATATTTAAAGACGCAAAAAGTATTTGGTATCTGAAATACCAAATACCATCTCCAAAACAGTATTTGGAAAAGTGTTTAAATACACAAAAATTAACATGTATTTGGTATTTTATTTAAATGCCAATTTTTGAGTATTTGACACAACACTGATTAAAACGTCGCCCATAACTTTGTACTGACAAAAGATTTCAGTAAAATGCTTACTGTACCTATCTCAGTCGTATATCTCATCAAACTACGACAGCAAATGTGCAACATGTAGTACAAGTACAAGTCTAACCTTTCTTCACTTGTCACTCGAACGACAAGTGCATAGAAACTGTGAATAACAACGAAAGTAATCGACTGTTGTGAACATAGTTTGGCAATGAAACTGCAGTCCACAAATTCTGTGAAACTAACAGCGTAACAAAATAAATAGAACAGACACTGTGACTAGTACAGCAGCAGACGTGTACAGATCTGACATTCTAGACCAATAAACTGTTACAAGAGGAGATAAGCCGTAAGCTGCTGCCCAATTATTAAGCTATGCCAATAAAATTATAAGCCACAGACAGCGACAACAATTTTTCACCATGGCTTATGACAAAAGTCGCCGTTGTTGCGAGTGATTGGTAACAGAATCCACGACAATTACTTACTTAACCTAAAAACTACAAATGCGGGTCAATGGCCAAATAAAATGTACAAGGTTTGACTGGTTGCTCTGACCTGTTGGTGATGAACCATTAGATAAACCATTGATTTAATGAATTAACAATCCTGTAGTAATTTCTGTATAATCCTAATGTCAAGAGTTGCATATAGGCTTAAAATTGTAGAAAGAATCTAGTGATTGTCACGCCCATCGACAAACAGCACATACTATATATACTGGCAACTATAACTGGCAACTGTCAGTANGAAAGTATCAGAAATATGTCGACACAAACACACAGTACACTTCTGACTCATCAACAGCAAGATGCATTTGAAANGATCAGTTACGGAAAATCAGTATACAAAAACTGCACAACTACTATATTGAATACAAGTAAGTTTATGCACACGACAAATTGCAAGGATGACTGGCTAGCTAGTCAGGTGGCTTCCAGTCCACAGCATTCTAATGTGTCATCAGCATCAGCCAACCTGCAATTTCAACTAAATCACCTCCAAACCATATGAAACACAATATCTACAAATATCATGGAATAAAATGAACGCTAAAAATAGCATGTACCGTACACAAACAAATAGTTATGCATATAGATATATAAAAGTTGTCGTTGACAAATAATCCATAATGTACCAAACTATGTCTAAACTAAACAGTTTAACCATAAAGACAGGAAACCAAAAATATAAGAATTACAAAAACCATCAGTAATTTTTGAAGTCAGAAACTTGAAGCAGATACCAGCAGATTACAGAATATAAACTAAACTAAAATCTACTACAACTACACTGTAGTAGTTGTTAGCTTTGTTTATATTATAAACAAACTGCATGTAAAATTCTACTGTTACAGCATATATTTTGGAAAAATAAACTAAATAGACCGGAAGCAACAGTTGAAGAATTTAACTATTTCTGCAGTAACAACCATCGGCAACAACAGTAAAGTACAGGTGCATACACACAGGTATATATATACACTTGATATGCACATGCTCTAAGGCTACCACAGTACACATAAATGCAACGTTAGCATATAAAATAATCAATAAAACGTTCATCTCAACAAATCCTACTTCTGACATAAATACAAACAATAATGATCAGTTGGAGCACCCGTAATTATGTCTCTGATTCTATAACAAACATCAGCTGATTGCGCTAAATTCTCATATTTCAACAGCAGACTTATGTGTTGTTATCAATTACTATGCTCCAAACATATGCCACATGGAGAAGTCAATTATTTTCAAGACCTTTTATAATTACAATTTACACAAATTAGTGGCAATTTAAAAAAATATTAACAATAGTAAAATGAGGCAATTGTCACGATACTCAAGTGAACTCTAACTATAAGAATTATATGAACGTTCAGTGTGCATCGAGCATTGAGCGAACAGAACGAATACCAACCACTATACACAGTTTGTCTTTACACTCAGTTTGTCTTTACACAGTTCACAACAACAAATGTAGAGGAAGCTCAGCAGTTGCAAAGAACCTGCATGTCACCGTCTTTCACATCTATGATTTCTCAGAAGTCAGTCTACAGTGTGTCTAAAAAAAAACGCCCCCTTCTATTTTTTGAATAACTGTCAAAAACCATCCAGTTTCTATGATTTTTNTACAAGAGTCTGTTGGCAGTAGGGACCTGCGAAGCTTCGAGATTCGATTCGGACGATTCCGATTCGATTCGAAAGTGACTGGCTGATTTTCAAATCAGCCGCACGTGCCGTCATACCACAAACCACGCTCACTGTTCAACAAAAAACTTTAACCGTTGTGCCGTTGTAGTTAAGATTTATTTTATGATTTTATGTTTATGTAGCAAGAGCATACACACTTGCTAGCACTGTAGGAGCGATCGTGCAATACTTTTTGAGGAACCAGGAGAATCCGCACATCTCTGTTTGTCTGAAATAATTATAATATTCATTGCTCAGCATTGAACATGACACGTAAACGACTACACCCTGATTCGATTTGAATTCGAATCGTAGCCTCCGATTCGATTCGTTATTCGAACGAAAATTTCCGATTCGCAGGTCCCTAGTTGGCGGTTCAAGAAAGGATGACTTACAGTCGATGTCTTATATACCAACATTCAGTTATGCAAATGTGACTGTGAGAACTAGAGTGACCTTTGAATGTCACTCAAAGCCATCAACAGGTGTGCTAATTGACAACTGTCAGAATGTGTCAATACCTGTCTGGTGATAACTGGGGTGGTCTCAGTGCAGTACATGCCTGGTCAAATGCCAGTCTGCAATGCAGCTGTATGCCTGCTCCTGGACCGCCATAGATTTACAGAGTGCAGAAAGGGTAAAAGTGAGATGCTGACGCTATAACCAGCCACCTGGCTTTATGGGAAAGAAAACCCTGACAACCAACCAAGTCTCCAATCACAAAACAGCCACAGAAATGGAAACACAGATTGAAAATCAACAGAAATATTCTACACGCAGTTGGACAGCTCTGCTATGCCGTTCACTTGTACTACACTCAGCATTTGAGACTAATGTACACGTGCTAGTAGTCAGGTTAAAAGTCACCCTGTTGTTTATCAGTCAACAGCACTATGTGAAATGAGAAACACACCATGTAACCAATCAGATTTGCACATTTCAGTTTAAAAATACATAGTGACAGCTGCCAGCAGAGCAGACTTATATGACTCACATTGTCAGTGACTCATCTGCCTAAGACAGTCGGTAGCTAGTACTGCACTCTCTACACTGTTCTTCAGCTATCAATGTATGTACTGCAAGAAATACTGTAAGAAATACAAATACATAAGTGCTACATGCTTACAG
>JGI26670J51741_10000401_pt1 | contig 8802 bp, 4 predicted proteins | sample WorMetfiPIANOSA1_FD_51741 | JGI IMG/M metagenome (IMG submission 51741)
AACCTCAGGTTCCTTCTCTCCGCCATTCCATCTCCTGTAAAGTGTACCATCGTGCACTTCAAGTTGGTCCCAGAGACTGAGAAGTATCTTTGTATCAGCGGACTCTGCGAGCATTTGGCTGATAGCTGGTGGCTCATCATATTCCATCTTCAGTTTAATAGCCGGTCCAATATCAGGGTCAGTCATCTGCTGCTGTGATAACTGCAACTCGACAGAGTCCGTCTCATTCGACGGTGGACTGACATTCGCTTGGGATGACATAGCTGGGAGGTCTTGCGTTGTGACTGCACGGGCTGCAAGATCAGTTTCAATTTCACTGTTGCTTCCACACATAGCACACTGTCGACATGGATGCCGAGACAGTGCGTCGGCGTTTGCGTGCTTCGCTCCGGGTCGGTGTTCCACTGTAAAGTTAAATTCCTCGAGAATTTCCAGCCACCTACTTTGCTGACCAATTGGCTCAGGTGTACGGCGAAGCCACTTCAGGGCCGCATGATCCGTGCGTAGAACGAAGTTACGCCCAAGTAGATACTGGCGAAAGTACTTCAGGAAAAACACCGCAGCCAGAAGTTCCTTCCACGTTACACAGTATCGTTGCTCCGCATTAGAGTACAATCGGCTGGCATAACTTACGACTCGTTCCTGTCCATCTTGCACTTGCGACAGTACGGCCCCAATGCCGTGATTAGAGGCGTCCGTATCTAGAATAAACATTCCTTGATCACAGGGTAGCGTCAGGATTGGTGCCTCAGTTAGCTTCCTCTTCAGCATGTGGAACGATTTCTGACAGTCTTCACTCCAGACGAATGGCGTGCCTTTCTTCTGCAGTGCATGCAGTGGTGCTGCAATTTCGGAAAAGTTTTCGACAAATCGTCTGTAGTAGCTGCAGAGCCCAAGAAAGCCTCGAACTTCCTTCAGTTTGGACGGTGTCGGCCAATTCACTACAGCCTCTATTTTCTTTGGATCTGTTTCTATGCCACCAGCCGAAACTTTGTATCCAAGGAACTCAACTCTCCGCTGTAAAAGGCAACACTTGCTCGGTTTTAGTTTCAGGTTCGCCTGCCTTAGACGGTCTAGGATCATATCCAGCCTGTTCAGATGCGTATCCAAATCGCGTGAGAATACAATTATGTCATCGAGGTACAGAAGGCATATTTCGTATTTCAGCCCAGCCATCGTACAGTCCATTAGTCGCTGAAATGTTGCTGGGGCATTGCATAGGCCAAATGGCATTACGTTGAACGCAAAGGTCCCTCGACGCGAAACGAAAGTGGTTTTGTCTGCATCGCGACTATCTAAAGCAACTTGATGATAGCCGCTTCGGAGATCCATTGTGGAGAACCACGTCGATCCGCCCAGGGTGTCTAGGCAGTCGTCAATCCGCGGAAGAGGGTAAGTGTCTTTAATTGTCCTCTCATTCAGTTGACGGTAGTCTACACAGAACCTGAGGCTACCATCCTTCTTTTTGACCACAACCAGATTGGAGCCCCATTCCGACTGAGCTGGANGGATTATACCCTGCCTCTGCATNTCCTGTAGTTGTTCGTCAATTATGGGCAATAGATGCGTGGGTTGCCNTCGTAGNGGTTGGCGGAAGGGTCGATTAGAGCCAGTGTCGATTCGATGCTTTACCATCGTAGCACGACCCAGATCATATTCATTGCGGGAGAATACATCTGTGTGTTTTTGTAGAAGATTCTGCAACTGGCCACGTGTGGTGTCATCCACGGACTCATCTATTCCTTGAAGCAAGGCGTCTACATGAGTTGTGTCATTGTCGATGGGCTGGCTAGTACCAGATGACGTATTCCTTGTGTCCAACAATTGTACTTCTTCCAATTTCCCAAGTGGTAGTCCCTGTGGTAAAGTGACAGTGTGGTCGTTAGTGTTGACTACATTCACATGTACATCAGTCGGCTGATCGCTCACTACAGTCCGGACAAGTTTGACACCTGTTGCCACTTCAATAGGTTGGGATATCCAGTCAGACAATGATGGGGCGAGGTTGGAATAGATTGTCTTGGCAGGTACGTTCTGTTGGCACCGTGGGTGTAACTCGACTGCTTCCTGCAGGACGATCCTTCGAACACTCCACGTGGGTTTGTGTGCGTACAGCTTAAACTGTGACCCCTGGATCGCAATAGACCGTTCTGTGAAATCCCATATGCACCCAGTCTCCTCGAGAAAGGTCAGTCCCAACAGAATCTCGTCAACATGTTCTGATACTAGGCCACGTGTCGTCACTGTCAGTCCATCCAATTCGATCGTCAATTTCACCTCTCCTGTGACATCAATTTTAGTGCCATTTGCGGCGTTTAGGGTCTGGGAGGTTGGTACTAACTCGTCATCGGGTACACAACGAGCAGGAATTACCGACACTTCACTGCCAGTATCCAGTAAACACCATCGGCTTTTCCCAAAAACTCGGCAAGGCAAATAAGCTGAACGTGATCCAGATATGAAATGATTTGTAGTGGATGGCATGGCTGATGGAGGGTTATCAAGTTGCTGAGGCTGAACAGGAACAGGGCAAAACCGGTAGGTATGTCCAGGTTGACCGCATTGGAAGCAATTACCATGGTTCAGCTGTCCTCGGCGCCCCTGAACGGGATTACCCCTATGTGCTGGAGGCGGAGGCGGTGTACGAGTGGCAACTGGACCCAGCTGGGATCAGTCTTTCCATATGCTGCGCGTGTTCGGCCATAGTCTGTTGTTGCTGTGCTGCTTGATGTCCTAGCTGTTTACGCAACTCCTCCACCTCACGCTTCAATGCGTTGGTGTCCGGAGTTGCGGCTGCCGTAGCCCGAATCTGATCTGGGCGTCGACGGGTTCGCCTTCCCTTTGTTGGCGACCCTCATGTAGCCATCAAGCAACATGGCTTCCCGGTAAGCAGATTCCAATGTAGCAGGGCCCCTTTTTCTCACTTCTAATGCCAATTCTGGGTCGTCCAGTGCTTCCAGAAAGGCGTTTGTAGCTACGGACTCCCAAATGTCTCATGTGGCAGAAGAATATGCCAGAACCATCAGACGACGGATATCTTGCATTAGTTCACTGATACTTTCGTTGTTACGGCGTCGGCGATTTCGTAACTCGATCTTATACACTTCACTTTGATGTTCGGACCCAAACCGCTGCCGGAGCGTTTTCACTATGTCTTCATATGAGGACAGCATAGATGTTGGAAGGTCCCATAGTACCTGTTGAGCACGACCCTTAAGGCTCCACTGTAACCATGCTAGTTTCTCCTTCACGGACCACTCATTGAACTCGGCACATACCTCGAAGTGCGCTAGGAAAGAATTTACTGGTTCTTTTCCATNAAATAGCTGTGGTTTCATGACGTTTTTCCGGACATTACCAGTGTTAAGCATCCTGCATGCTTGCTGCCTTTCATTCGAAACACGATCTGGTGGCGGCAAATGTTCGACGTCTGCGGCGTGTGCTACAGTCTCCGGTNCCATCGGATGACTACCACCTAATTCCGAAGTTACAGGATTTCCGTTTTTTAACACCTGTGAAAAAGCNTCCATGCTTTGACATAAATGGCTCATCATCTGGGTAAGCTGATTTATGTTAGTTGCTGATTCTCCATTACCAACTGCAGAGGCTACAACTTGTGGTAAATTATCTCCATGATTGCTTTGGTATGGCAATCCTCGCTGGCGATGCAATACATCGGCCGTTTCCCAAGTTAGTAAGTCTTCACCAAACGGCGATCTGTCATTCTTCACATTTCTGTCCATGCCAGACGGTTCCAGATCCACCAGAGGACCACGCATTGATGCTAACACTGCTGCTGCCTCTCTTTTGTTCTGGGATCCCGAATCTGAATGTACTGATCCCACTTCTGACACCATTTTGTAGCGGAAGGGGTCTGTCGCTTGACGTGGACCTTGCGACGGAAAATTGTCAGGGTGCTGGCGGTGCTGGCGGTTAGGCGTGACTCCCCCCTGCGGGAGTGGTTGCAAGGGTCGGTGCATACCGGTTCTAAATGGCCGCTACCTACTGCCGTCGCAATTCGTCTATAGTTTATAATTTTTCTGACACCACCGGGCGTTGTTTATGTGCGAGGCACCCGGACCCCGAGGGATTGGAGGAAAACGGCCTCACCAGCGCGTACTTTAGCCGTTCGGTGGACTAGCCACGTACCGGCCTTGGTCGGCGCTAGTTATTCCGCTTCCCGGTTATTATTTATTTGTGAGGTTATTATTTATTTGGGATGTATGTATCTATTTAAGTTAGTTGTTTATTGTTTATCTAGTGTTGTTGGTACAATCTAAACGATATTTACTGTAATCCTTTATTCAACACAGCAGCACTACAAAGCCATAGTATACAAACATCTATGGTAGTCCAACTTTCCAATATAGGCCTACCCTATACGAAGCTGTGAAGGCCTATTGTCCGTACTCCTATAACCGCCTCACGGCATACACCAAGCGAGCTTGGTTTCGGCCGTTACGACAATTAGAGGTGTCGGGACTATCACAGGAACGAAGCGCCAGCGTAACCCCTATTCCCCAAGTTGTCTTCGCAACGTACTCCGAGTGAACCCGGTCTCAGAAGCTACGGCAACGCGGAGCGTCAGGATTATCACTGGAACGACGTCCTGGTCTCTGTTTCACGGCGTACTTCGAGCGAACTCGACATCGGCCGTTCACAGTTTTATTTAACGCCGCACCAACGAATAGCACTAACCACGCCTCAGATAAACCTCACTGGCTAACGGTAATGCTAATAACTCATCACAAAAGTCTATCAGGATTTCCAGTTAAGCACGGATATGCGTAATTATAATGGTGTTGCAACTAAAAGTTCAATTTAATAACGCGTACATTATGCAGCAACACCTACAAAATTCGCCAATAAAAATGCAATACTAAAACATAAAAAGAACAACTACAGCAGGTTATACAGCGAATATATATAAGAACCTACGATAATACTGCTATACGAACGCCACCTAGCGAACAAGACGAACAGCACCTTACAGCAACATGGTAAAATATTGCACTTACCAATCCAACGACGACAATACTGATAAGGACACAAAAAACAGACAATAAAATACAAGTACTATATGGAAAAATAACTAGGCCTACTATTAAAACACGACAAAAATAGCGAACACTGTAGTCCTCAATCTTTCGGTTGCTTCAGCCTCGCCGCCAAGCGAATGCAGTCCGAACTAGGCGCGAGCTGGATCGCGACACCCTCCCCCCTCTACGTTAAATCGATACCATCGATTTGCAAACAGCATAAAACTGATACACACGCATAGATACATACATACATACATACATACACACACACACACACTACTCAAGCCTAACACATAAAACTAGAATGATACAAAAAGACCTACAAAAATAGTAATATGCAGCAGAATCAAAATTAGCAGAGTTATCGCTTGACAATGTCTAAAGTCAGAGTTGGTCGTCTGGGACGTAAATTTCGATGTCCGGAATGTGCCTGGGAGTGGGAGTGAAAGATGGCGGAAGTATACAGGTGGATCTGGTGGCTGGTCTTTTTGCTGGATGTCTGGACTGTTGACGTTTTCGCGGTTGTACTGGATACTGTGCTCGTATCATCTCGCGCTTTAACTTCAGCAGAGCTGCCAAGCCGGCCGACGGCGGTGACGGCAGACGGACATCATCGAACGTTGGTTGCGAGCCTGCCGGAGGGTGTTGGTTATGCTGCTCGTCACTGGATAAGCCTCATCGGAACGTCGTTGTAGTGGCGATCCGTGGCTCCGTTCGTGGCGCCACACCAGGAGCCTGGCCTTCCAGCGCGGACTGTCACGGCGAAGGAGTTCGCCGTCTTCCTGGAACATCGGCCAGCCTGGCACTTCCGGTACTGTGTCCTCCTCCAGCGGCTGATCGGGGGAATCCGGGCCCCAGGTGACGTAGCCAGCCTTTACGGGTGACACCGGAGGCGCAGCAGCTGACGGACTAGCAAATATGGCTGCCGGGGCCCAGCGAAAGCCCATTGGCGACGGTGGCTTGATCNGCTGGGTCATATAGCTATGCCATATGCACCTCCGCCAGTCTTCCTCCGGGTCCTTNAGCGGCAGTTCGGGTGCGGAGTNCGTTGTTGTGGGTTCAGCCGACTGGAACAGGACACGTCGCACAGGATCCAGCGAACGGTNGCCGCGTCGACCTTGTCGGCGAGCAGCCTGCACGATCCCCGTTGGAGTGACGATTAACTGACTCTGCCGGCGAGGTTCCCGTGTTTCCGCTGGCGGCTCCGCCACACGGACACGTCGCACGGCATGTGGCACATGGCGACCGACACTGGCGAAGACCTTTGCGGTGACTGCAATCGCGAGGTACACCACCTGATCCGGCTTGTGGCCTCTTGTACCTCGTTGCAGGTCGTGCACGATCTCCGCCGACGACTTTTGTAGGTAACTTGGATGCCGTTGGTGACGTGACTGCAGCTGGCGGACGACCTGGTCGATAACGGAGCGATCGTGACGGTGTCCTCCCGGTTTCGACTTCCGTGTTGCCGCTGTCGTGGCTGTACGGGTGTCGTCAGCACACGGGCCCGACGGTGCGGTTGTAGTCGCAGGAACAGGACGCTCCGACGGGCCAGCAGTAGATGTTGAAGACGGATGTTCACCGCGTTGGTGGCGCTTTAAGGCGAATTTTGACGAACGCGACACCCCGCATAATGCACACTTGAAGACCTTGGGCTCCATTCTGCAATTTTAAGTAAACTAGCTTTTAGCACACTTAAAAAAATCTGTTCTAGTTACGATGTGACATCAAACAGGCAATGTGGTATCATTTTATGCGTTTGATTCCAAATTAGTTTTTTTTTTTGCATATTATGTGTGTGTACTAGTTTCAGGTTGATGCACTTACTGGTTTATGTGTTTTGCGGCCTTATGGCGTAATAAAGAATGTATGCATGTATACATTGACTGCCAAATTATTATGTTTTCTAATTAGTCGAGAAAACGTTGAGGGCGCCCCACATTACGGCGTGGCCGCACAGTTAAATCGCCTGCATACGGCAACGTTCCAGCTATCGCACTAGCACCGCCATCATCCACAACAGGAATATCATCTGCTGGTGAAACCACCATGGTCTGGCCTCCCTGGTTCACTGGAGTAGGTGATCCTTCCCGTTGGTCCTCATCATCGCTAAGCCCTTGAGACAACCATGATCGAGGCATTTCGTCGGCCTCGTACGGCTTAACCTTGTCGATGTGTACACAGAATGGTTTCGCTTTCTTGGATCGCTGAAGTACCACGTTTACTGGGCCCAGTACTTTGGTAACCAAAAATGGCCCGCGGAACTTTCTGCACCACTTCTCTTGACGTCCCTGATGCCGACGAGACTGATAGCAGTATACCCAATCTCCGACTTGGTATCTTTTTTCACGCACTCGGAGATCGTAGTATTTCTTGTTTCGTTCTGCTGCCTTTTTCAGATAGCCACGAACGAAGCTGTAAGCTCGTTTCAGTCGCTCCTCTAGTTCTTCCGCATAGTCATCGTAGTTCGTCGCAGTCTGAGTTTGTGGATAGCCATACACAATATCGACTGGAGCATGTACTTCCCGGCCTAGCATCAGGTAGTTGGGGGTATACTGGGTAGCTTCATGCCGAGAACTTCGATAGGCGGCCATGACGTACGGAAGCATGGTATCCCAGTCTCTTTGGTTTTCCTCAACCATCCGTCCCAACATACTGTTCATCGTTCGGTGGAATCTTTCCACGACTGCATTCGTTGATGGTTTGTAGGCCGTAGTCCGCAGCTTGTCAACTCCCAGCAACCTGCAGATCTCAGACATCAACCGCCCATCAACTTCCTTTCCACGATCAGAAAGAATNGCCAATGGCACTCCAAATCGGCAGATAACTTGCTCGACCAAGATACGGGCAACCGTTGCAGCCTCCTTATTCGGTGCAGGGAAGGCCTCGGCCCACTTCGTAAATGGATCCACACATGTAACAATATAGACTGACCCACGACGCGACCGAACATGGGGTCCAGTTAGGTCGATGTGAAGTCTTTCGAATGGTGCACCCGTAAGCATCGGTTGTAGCGGGGCTGATCGAGGTAACTTGCCCCTGAAGTAGGTACAGCAATTCGTGCATCGGCGACAGAATTTCTCGACATCTCTGCGCCAACCAATCCAGAATGCTCGCCTCCGGACTTGATCCATAGTTCTCCTAACTCCCAAATGACCGCCACACATACCGGCATGTGCTCTCTCAAGGAAATCCTTGCGTAAGGAGGCGGGCACTACAACTTGAAGAACCTCAGGTTCCTTCTCTCCGCCATTCCATCTCCTGTAAAGTGTACCATCGTGCACTTCAAGTTGGTCCCAGAGACTGAGAAGTATCTTTGTATCAGCGGACTCTGCGAGCATTTGGCTGATAGCTGGTGGCTCATCATATTCCATCTTCAGTTTAATAGCCGGTCCAATATCAGGGTCAGTCATCTGCTGCTGTGATAACTGCAACTCGACAGAGTCCGTCTCATTCGACGGTGGACTGACATTCGCTTGGGATGACATAGCTGGGAGGTCTTGCGTTGTGACTGCACGGGCTGCAAGATCAGTTTCAATTTCACTGTTGCTTCCACACATAGCACATTGTCGACATGGACGCCGAGACAGTGCGTCGGCGTTTGCGTGCTTCGGGTCGGTGTTCCACTGTAAAGTTAAATTCCTCGAGAATTTCCAGCCACCTACTTTGTTGACCAATTGGCTCAGGTGTACGGCGAAGCCACTTCAGGGCTGCACGATCCGTGCGGAGAACGAAGTTACGCCCAAGTAGATACTGGCGAAAG
>JGI26670J51741_10000402_pt1 | contig 8797 bp, 4 predicted proteins | sample WorMetfiPIANOSA1_FD_51741 | JGI IMG/M metagenome (IMG submission 51741)
GTCATACGCCCTGCACTCTGACCACGGTTCTCATGACTGAACTGAGGTTGAGTGAATGCTTCTGTGGTCATTATTTACTGCTATTCCTTAATTTATAATTTATGTGATTGTGTGTAAAAATAAGCATTTATTAAGAAAACAGAAAACCAACTGTGCTTTAATGTATGAAACATCAGTGAACAAAATATGCTGAAACAGTAAGCTAAATATTAAATCAGCGAACAGGTTCAATTTTAATAATGTGCGCACAACTTAAACCCAAACTACAGCACGCACACCCAACACCTATATCCTGGTACGGCGGAACCAGTCTAGAGGTAATAAACTGCTTATTCACCTCTAACTGCTCAGAGGACTATCATCAATATCCCGCTATGCTGCAACTCACGCCAATTTATAGACTTCGGGGTGGGCGGGGCATACTCCACCAGCCAATCAGAACTCACCAAATCCAGGCCAAAAGGTCAGCGCGTACATTGCATCCTACTTAACACTAGGGTTCAACGCGTGCAACGTGTCCCACTTAAACACTTCCCTGCACATACAACATGTTTCACTCACCGCCCGGTAATAGGATATACAACGTGTTCTATTTAACCGCTATTTTATCCCAATTACCCGCGCAGCGCCATAATTACCNACTCTTTTACCTGAGTGCAGTGTGACCTACTTAACTCCTCAGCAAGTACATCGCGTCCTACTTAGCCAACGCGTGAGGTCAACGCGTGCAATGCGTTCCACTTACCACTGTTCTGCTTGAGTACATTGTGACCCACTTATCACCTAAACAAGTACATCGCATCCTACTTAGGCAACGCGTGGGGTCAACGCACGCAGTGCGTCCAACCGTTTAAACTTAGTAATCTACAACTTTACAGCAAAAATCGTTTAGCAATAGCACACATGAAACAACAATAATTATATACAAAATTAATACAATTTAGAAATACGAATAACAAAACATAATAAGTCCAGATCAGCACAGTTTATACTAAAAAAAATGTCTCCGAGCAGCAGGGGCATCAGATGATCAGATGAGAAGAAAAGAAAAATAGCGGGTAAACCGCTACACGATCGGCTGCTCCGCCGTGCTGTCGTCCTCGACAGCCGACCTCAGACTCAGAGATGACAACTCAGCACTTCTTATTTTTGATCTTCAGAAACTCTTGGTACCGACGATATTCTTCGTCAGTCATTGTCACGCGCCGGGTTGCATCTTCACGCACACGCTTGCGTGAAGTAGTTGAGGACGAAGTTGAAGTCTTCTTACGCCCCGGCAAGGACTCACTCTTGTACGACACGTCTGGTATTTTACGCTTACCCGCAACTGGCTGTGCGGACAGAGCTAGAAGTCGACTGGAACACGGTGAAGGTGGCGGAACTTCCACCGTTGCTGCACCAGTCTTACTCAATGTTGTGGTGACAACTGGAGGCTGGACTGCCGGAGCGACAGTCACTCCAGTTGCACCAGCAACAGACACAACTCCAGAAGACACGGCCACAGGCGCAGCTACAGTAGCCGCCGCAGACGACACAAGCTGACAAACAACCACATCAACATCTAAATCATCGTCATCGTCTGCTACATATATGCTCAGCGGTGGTGTCTGACACAGATCAGCTGCCTGGACTCGTGAAGTATTAACGAAATCATCAGCCAGACGACGATCTTCACCTGTGACTATAACTCTCGGCTGCCCAGAACTACTTACGTTACTCGAAGTAGCTACAACATTGCCCTCCAAAATAGTTGATACTTCGCCCAACGAGACAGTTGGAGTTCCACCAAACTCGCTACCCAACAGTGGTGCAGAGGATACGGGCGACAGTAACCCAGCCAAAAGTGGATATCGTACCGACTCTGAATAGATGACGTTAAATTCGACATCATCACTAGAAATCGGGACTGGTAACTGAATTGCAGCCATCACAGATGATGCTGAAACAACACTCCCAGCAGTGACAGTAGGACTTGCAGTTTGGTAGCTCACTGGAGGTGTAACTAACGGAGTAGGAATCCTAGGAGGCCTATTCGTCTGAACACCCGAAACACTTACAGAACGATAGGGCTGGCGCAAACCCAATGCCCAAAAGGAAAGTGAACTGGCTGCCTCAGCAGCATACTGCCGCTTTAACTGGTCTACTGACATGGCATTCTTCTCACAAACGCCATGCATCAGTGCAGCATGACGAGCACCAGCGGTCGCGGCAATAACTATCGAACCGCGTATCGCCTCCGGAATCTCAGGATAACGTGCAGTCAGATACTGCTCCAAGTGGGACTGATCATACTTATGGTGTTGCTCCAGTAATGCAGGGACAGCTTCTAAAATCGACGCTGTCAACATCACTGACATATTAGTCGGAGTATACTCGGTCACAGATGGCCCTTGACGATACATGACGGACAAAACAAACAACCGGAAAAGAACAGGAAACAACAGCTTCGCACAAGAAGAAAAATGACCAAATCTGCAATCAAACAAAAACAAATTTACAGTAATAATCTGACAAGTACTGAGGGGGTCGACGTTGCCGACGTCCGTGTGTAAGACAATCTCGAATAGAGATGCTCTCCTCTACACATTCGTGGAGTGACGAATTTCCGTCATGATTGTTCAATGACAAATCCGGTGCCCCAACTGTAGCTGCTTGAGAGNATGATTCAGAAATTAGCCAAGAACAAGGGGTCTCCCCCAAACACTTTTTGAGTTTATTAATGTGAACTACGAAAGGTTTTGATCGAGATGAACGCTGAAGTACAACGTTTACTGGTTCAATCTTGCGCACAATGAGGTATGGACCATTATAGTTCTTCTGCCATTTTGGTGACCGGGAAGGATACCTGCGGGGATACCAGTACCAAACCCATTCCCCCACATGAAATTCAACATCCCGAGCTTTGATGTCGTAAGACGTCTTCCTCCGCTCTGCGGCCACACGAAGATGTTCTCTGGCTAATANATAGGCATCAGCAGTTTGTTTCTGTATCTGGGAAACAAATTCATTCGCAGAAAGGCACAAACTACGTTCCTCTCTCGGCAAATCTAGCAGTAGGTCTAAAGGCATCCTTACCTCCCGACCAAGGAATAGCCTGTTTGGGCTGAAACCTGTGGATTCGTGAGGAGAAGCCCTATAGGCAGCTAGAACTAGTGGCAGCCTATCATCCCAGTCACGTTGTGATTCACTAACAACCTTCCCGAGCATCGAATTTAACGTGCGGTGAAACCTTTCCACCGCACCGTTGGTTGAGGGTTGATAAGCTGTTGTGCGCAACTTGTCAATCCCCATCCACTTCATTAACTCAGCAAAAAGATCGCTTTCAAACTCTCTGCCTTGATCTGACAATAATTGTCTCGGAGCGCCGAACCGTGAAAAGACATGTACCATAAGTACACGTGCAACAGAAGCAGCAGTGTGGTTCCGCAACGCTATGGCCTCGGCCCACTTAGAGAAATGGTCAACACATGTTAATATGTATTGATTCTGACGAGCGGACCGTGGATGAGGGCCGGTTATGTCAACCGAAACTCTCTCCCAGGGNTCCCCAGCAAAGAATGGACGCAAAGAACCCTGACGTGGAATAACACCTCGATGATATCGAGCACAGGACTCGCACCGCCTCAGAAATATATCCAAATCACTGGACCAAGAAGGCCAGTAAACTCGCAACTGAACAGCTGCCGAACTACGCCGACGACCCAAATGTCCTCCCGTCATACCGCTATGAGCCAACTTNAAACATTCCGTCCGAAGTGAAACAGGCCAGACGACTTGCCAGTGAACTGACAAACCATCGGCTGACTCAAATCGACGTTTCAGTAAGCCGTCTCTGATCTCGAGGCGAGACCACTGAGCCCATANCACTTTAACATCATGAGAACTCAAGGCTACCGATTCCCAAGAAGGCTTAACTTCATTCTCCTGCATCAACTGAACAACTTGCTTGATATCACGGTCAGCCTGCTGGGCCTTCCGGATTCCATCTGCTGACCATTCAAAGACTACAGCCATGTTAGTATCCTTCTGCGCTTCTGATTCAGATACAGCCACAGTAGCTAACTCAAGTGTCCAAATCAACTAATTGAACTTGATGTTGATCGGCTGCTCCGCCGACAACATCGACGGATTCGTTCTCATCATCAACACGCTCCTGACTTAGTACTTCTGACGTGTTTTCCGAACGCTTACCTGCCCTCATTTCAAAATTACGATGAATCGACGAGGAATCCTTCGTACACTCATCATTGTCATTACCATGGCGACAAGCACAATCACGGACTTTACAATACCGTCTGGACATGGCATCAGCATTGCCATGTCTGGACCCAGGTCGGTGTTCAATCGAAAACTGAAATTCCTCCAAGACCTCCAGCCATCTTGCCTGCTGCCCAATAGGGTCTGGAGTACGCCTCAGCCAAATAAGAGCCGAGTGGTCAGTTCGTATCTTGAACTGGCGTCCAAGAAGGTACTGCTTGAANTATCGCACAAAATATACCACGGCAAGTAGTTCTTTGCGCGTGACGCAATACTTACTTTCCCTGCGATCTAACCGTCGGCTTGCATAAGCCACGACCTTCTCGTGTTCACCCTGTTTCTGGCTCAAAACGGCGCCAATCGCAAAGTCTGAGGCGTCTGTGTCAAGTATAAACTCACCGTCATCATTAGGCATGGCTAACACCGGAGATGATGTCAACGCTAACTTGAGTTCGTCAAACGACTTCTGCGCCTCTGTACTCCAAGCAAACTTCTTACCCTTACCAAGCATAGTATTCAACGGGCTAGCAATAGACGCAAAGCCTGGCACAAAGCGCCTATAATAACCTGCCAACCCCAAGAAAGCACGAACGTCTCGGATTGACTTTGGTACAGGCCAATCCTTGACAGCGTCAATCTTTCTGGGATCNGTCTGAATACCATTTTCAGACACGACATGACCCAGAAATGCAATTGACTTCTGAAACAGAGCACACTTCTCTGGTTTTAACTTGAGCCCTGCTGATAGCAGTCTTTTCAACACGATGATCAAACGTTCCAAATGTTGATCTACGGTCTCGGAAAATATGATTATATCATCAAGATAGACTAGACACACCTGGAAATGCAAACCCGACATAACCACATCCATCAAACGTTGAAAGGTTGCTCCAGCGTTACACAGGCCAAACGGCATTCGTCGAAATTTATACATACCTCTCGGACATATAAACGCCGTCTTATCGGAATCACAAGGATCAACCAATACATGATGATATGCAGAACGCAGATCAAAGGTCGAAAACCACTTTGCGGACGACAACGCATCCAAACATGCATCAATTCTCGGCAGCGGATATGCATCTTTACGCGTTACTGAGTTCAATGCTCGATAGTCAACGCAACATCGGTATGACCCATCCTTCTTTTTGACGAGTACCAGGTTCGATGCCCAAGGACTAGACGCTGGTTCAATGACATTTTGCTTCAGATAATCGTCAACTTGCCGTGAAATTGCCTCCACGTGCGCAGGCGGATATCTCCTAAGTGGCTGCCTTATCGGTTTTGCATCACCAGTATCAATACAGTGAGTGATNAAGTTTGACAAACCGAGGTCACCCTCTGATTTACTAAACACGTCAACGTGTTTTAACAGAATCTCCGTCAACACCTGTACTGTGCTCTCTGGTACTGAACCGTCTACTTTCTCAATCAAATCACGGATAAACTGTGGGACTTCATCTTTTTCTTCTCTGGGTTTTCCATCCATTAGTTGAGACTCCGGAACTGTTGGAAAAGTGCTCAGAACAGTGACTGGATTCAAGTCAGCCACATTTGTTCCTGCTTGCAACACAACGTCCTCTGATCGAACGTTCATAGCTCGAACAGGAATATCTGACAAACGATTTCCAGATATGATAGTGCGCGAAACGTGCACTCCTGGAACCAACAACTGCGGTTCGGTCCCCCATTCCACACCATCTGTGCGCACATCGTCTGTCAATCTACGTAGCACCACTGTTGTCGGCAAATCAACTTCAGACCTTGAAGGAATAACCACATTACCATGCAAAACAACCCTTCGGCACCAAGTTCCATTAGAACGACACTTCAGTTTATAATATTTCTGACCAATCTTAATCCTGGAATTATCAAATTCCCAAGTTACCGCATTTTCTACCATCCAATCAATGCCAAGCATTACTTCCCCAACATGCTCTGAAACTAAGCCAGACAACTTTCTTTTAAAATTTCCTATGCTAAATGGTACAGAAACTTCTCCTATAACTGTTATTTCAGTGCCATTAGCAGCTGACAGAGTCTGTAGAGTATCTTTAACATTTTCCTTTCGAACCAGCGAAGCAGGAATGACCGTGACGTCACTACCTGTGTCTAGAAGACAATCACACACACGCTTTCCCACTTTAGCGCGTATGTATGTCGCCCCAGCTACACCCTGTCCCTTTTTCTTTGACATACTCTTAGCCTGTCCTTGATGACTGTCTGTCCTCTGAAAATTCTGCTGAAAGGGTCGACCTTTGAAGTAACAGTCACGCTGTAGGTGTCCCATCTGACCACATTTAAAGCAAGGACCTAACGCACGCATCGTACGAGGTGGTTGCATACTAAGTGGCAAACTAACTGGTTGTTGTGACTGAACCTGGTCCTGCTGAGTTGGTACTGCACGAAGCTGCTCTAAGTATCGGAGTCTATCAACTTCTTTACTTAATGCCGCATTCTCAGCTGTTAGCTGTTCTGCATGCTGTTCAACTGCTCCTTTTGCTACTTCCAACTTTTCCAATCGACCCATTATCTCATCCTTCCAAAAAAAATCACTATTCTTTCCTTGCTTACCACACTGCTTTCGCTTGGAAACATCTTGCGTAATAATTACAGAATCTTGCTGTTGTGAATTACCTTGGTCACATTCAGTATAACTCGCAGCATCGCTCTGAACTTCAGTCACAAAGCGATTAAAGCGCGGTCGTGTTACTGTCGATGACTCCACAGCACTCTTAAATACCTCAAACCGTTGAGCAATCCGCAGAGCATCATCTAAATCATTTGGCTCGCGTTCTCTAATCTTTAGCTCAAAATCAGGATCTCCTAAAGCAGACAGAAATGCATCCCGAGCAATATGTTCAGAAAGACTCGACTGCTCACCTGGATAAGCTAAAGTCATAAGTCGGCGAATATCATGAGCCAGTTCTCGAAGGGACTCGCCTTTATTACGTCGACGACACCTGAGCTCACTTTGAAACTTCTCTTCCATGCCTTTTCCACTAAAGCGGCGTTTCAACTTATCTAGCAGCTCTTCGTAGGGTAAAGCCTCTGAACCCCACAAAAGCTGTGCAGCTGTCCCCGTTAAAGACCAACGAAGATGTGCGGCCTTATCAGCAGGATTCCATCCGTTATACATGGAACAGTTTTCAAAGTGCACCAAAAAGGTCTCAAAGCTACCATGCCCGTTAAACTTTTCTGGTTTTATCCAATTAGCTTTGCTACGAATTCGCTGACCTCGTACATTTTCGTCATACCGAGACCTGCGATAAATGCGGTCAGGTGGCGTGTGTCGCCTCCGTCTACCAGATACACTACCATGCCGTTCATCAAAACTGTCGACACAATCTTCCCCACTTCTACGCGCTAGCAAGTCGCGATCTTCGTCGTCACTGCTGCTGCTATGGGAACTGTCGTCACATCTGTGCGACAGATAACGACGAGGGTTTAACAACTCACTCCTTACAGCAACTTCACTATCACATTGAATGAACTTGTCCGTTTGATCCCCTCTGTGTCGACTTACACTACGATCACCCTGTACGGCATAATAAACATCACTACTATGCTGCCTTCCATATTTATCAGCTTTGTTAACACTCAAAGCTCCAGAATGTCGATGTACACGACTACGGGCAAGCGGTTTCTTTNCCACAGATTCAATCACACGCCGTTTCGGTCGTTCATCATCAAGCGTGCGTTTAAAGTTTTCTAACTCTTTACCGATGACTTTAATTTGACGTTCTAACTCACGTTCNTGATTCAACAAAGACTGTGGAATAATTCTGCTGCTTTCTACGTCATTGGTCGGCTGCCGATTACCATGAATATCACCGGCAGATTCACCTACCAGTGGCACTGAAACAGCAACATCACCACATGCATCGTAGCCTTTGTGACTACGAGCATGCTGACGTCTGTAGGTCAAATAATTTTGACTGTTGTAGTCGGGACCGTTATTAGGACACGGAACCACACTGGTTTCAGGGAAACGGCGCATATTATTACTGCCGTAAGACAAATAATAGGCTGGTTCCGCCATACCTGAGCTACCATTCACATTTAAATTGTGTTGAACCTGTTCGTGTTCACCGAAATAATTATTTTCATAGTAATGACGACGATCGCCACGACCATCAGCATTAGCATTGGCCCCACGTTGGGCGCCATTGTCACAAACTTCTCCCCAACGGCTGCTCGGCAAACCTACGGCCGACAGTTCAGCCGCTGCCTCGAAACTCTCAGCACGCAACGGCGGCATACGCGACACCGTCGACACTCCCGACCGTTCACCATCATGAGCGGTCAACATGCCTGTTTCACCATCATCTCTCGTCGACGGACTAACCGCCGCCGTGTCATGACCAACGTGCTGTGTGACAAACATTTCTTCTGGGGCTCTGCTCAAGGTCGCATTTAGGTCGGGCGGACAGACTCTTGTCATACGCCCTGCACTCTGACCACGGTTCTCATGACTGAACTGAGGTTGAGTGAATGCTTCTGTGGTCATTATTTACTGCTATTCCTTAATTTATAATTT
>JGI26670J51741_10000418_pt1 | contig 8332 bp, 7 predicted proteins | sample WorMetfiPIANOSA1_FD_51741 | JGI IMG/M metagenome (IMG submission 51741)
TAGCAGTCCGTGTGCCGGCCGACTGTGGACGCTGAAGCTCAATTCAAACAACTCATTCAATGTATTAAGTTTAAGGTGTGTTGTCTTAAAATTACCACCAAGCTGACTTTTAAACTACAGGTACACAGTAAGTGGCTACGAGTGGCACTGATGTAGTTATATTACACTGTAAAACCTGCAGACCTCTCTGTCATGTATAATGTGGCAGAGTAGTCTCGCTGCGCACACACCTCACCACACTAAGTCACCTCGTAGCAGTCGGGGGCGTGACACTCTCATTCACTACATGCATTACAGGTTACCTCAGTTGCAGAAAGAGCATAGATTCTTTTGACTGCAGAACAGATATCGCTGAACTTTTCTGCAGCAGCGTCTGCACCGCTACACAGTTTTGAGAAATCCATCCTGAGCTAAACCAAAACACCAGCAACAAAAAAAAGTGTAGCACCACAAATTGCAAGTGACCTGTATATATGGCATGTTGGTTTCATTGGGCCGACCGCTCGCGAAGGGGTGTGTCGGACTAAAGCTTTGCTTCCGTCTTTTTCTTCTCTCGCCCTTATATCTCAGCAACGGCAAACGTTGCGCCGAGACAGTACATACAGACAATTGGGACCTTGGTACAATTCGATAACGCTGCATTTGGATCACACCCAGGGCCCCCTATTTTAGGGGACGGGCGAAAAGTGGCGAAATTTTGGATTTTTCCTAGGGTGCCCTCGCTTCTCGAGTTATCCCAGCCAATGGCTTGCACTTTTCACAAATGTTAAATGCGACTTCGAGGAAGGGACAATAGGGCTATACATTAAAACTACTGCAGACAGGTCTATAGTTGCTGCGAGTTACCTCATGGAAATGTACATAGGAATTTAGCGGTACAATTTCAGCCCCCCCCCAGGGGCCCCTAAATTCGAATTTTCTCTGTGTGTCATAAAGTCCACGTGAAATTTTTACTATGTATTGTCTTTGATGCAAGGAACGTCCCTTAACACTTAGGAGGTCACTGGGTGACGCTGTGACGCTGAAGGTCACTCACTCACTATTATGAAATCGCATCCGATGAATTGGTACGATTTCCAGCCCCTAGGATATACCCGAAAAGGGGTTGGCCCACCGCGGTCGGCCTAAAGTTGGTATGCAGTGTAACGGAATAGCCACCCTCTAGTTTGCTGAGATCTACCATGTTACCAGTAAATTGTACTTCATCTCCCTCACTTCTCACATTGACGCAGTAGCAAAATCAGAAAAAAAGACATCTGTCCAGCACATTTAATGTTGTTGTCGTTGTTTAATTAATTAACTGTACCTTTGCCGTCATGCTACATCATGTAAATTCACAGCTCACACTCAGCAAGGAGTACAAAGTGAGGTGCAGGAAGTGAACTCACATAATCAACTTGTTTTAGCAGAGGAAACTTTGCGCATATATCTTGAACAGTCAATTGTCCCCCAGCGCAGATAAAGTTTCTCCTCAGAGTGAATGTCTGCTCGAATAGTCTCACAAGTCGTGGATTGTCTGTTTCCTCCAAAGGCTTGTCCAATTCCTGTTGCAGTGCTCTCATCGCCTCATCTTCAGTCATATCTGCCAATAAAAAAACGTGAAAGATTAAATAAACCTACATTGTGAACTTTTAGATGAAAATTTAATAAGTTTGCAAGAACGAACATAGACCTACAAATCGTATCATTGACATTTCCGCTGTATACTTGTTCTGGGAGCACAGATCTTCTGTGACTGTGCGGAGCCAGGTCTGTCGAGGGAGGGCGTATAGATTTGTTTGGCTGTACGCTACATGTACATGTTTAATATATACTGTATACTGCTGACAGTAAATAAGACACAAAACATAATGGTAAACAAATCTATATTGCAGATAGGACCAGTGCTCAACAACCTCGTGCAGTTTGGCACTTTCAACTTTAACTGTTACAATCAGCTGCANGTACACACTACCTGCCTTCATTAGACCCTAGCTTCAACTGAACTTCTAAAGCTAATTAACTAGATTTAATATTATTGAAGAGTAATTCGAGAAAAGTAAAATGAAGTTAAAATTCCTTCCTTTCGGGACAAATTTAATTCCTCTGCCACATTCAGTGGTGACTACTTCCACTTGCCAGTACCACATGCACAATTACACAGAATGTAATGGCACAATAACCAACCACATAAATGCAACAAACCAGCAGTCGCTGCTTGCGCCTTGATCTTCTGCAACTTGCATTTCTTGCGAACAGTTTCATGCTCATTGTCCTGAGATGATGATACTTTCTTTGCACGCACACCTCTCAGCCATCGAATGTGTCTCAATTTTTGTGACAGCTTGGCTGTCACAAACGACTGTCATATAACACACACCCAGTACCAAGTAAATAATTAAGGCATTTATGAGTCACAATGGATTTTTATCAGACAGGAACTGATCACATTAATGGTTGCAATTGTTGATCAAATATAAATAAACTTTTACCACATCCCACTAATGCAAGCAGGTACAACCGTGATTCTCTCAGTCCAGCCATTGCAATTGTAGATCTGTCTTGGATAGTCAGTTGTTTATATCTTACAAGTCATAGCATTTTGTCTTCATGCAAGGTGGCCAAGGACCAAAAGTAACATGAAAAACAATGAAGCAATTGCTGTTGTTTCCTACCAGTATGCAGTTTTACAACATCGCAACAGTTGAACTGTTAAGCAGGAAGGACAAATGACTACATACCCACTCCTGTTTATGTCCAGGGAAGCACAAGCATGGGTACTTTTCTACCAAACGTCTGCCAAAGCTTTCATAACACGTTTTGGTTGTAAGATCTCCTTTCGCCAGTACATGAAAAGCAGTTTCTTCTATAAATTGGTCAAAATCTAGTAAAACATTTCCTTTAGCGAGTATGTCGGCCACGCGAAGAGAGAAATTTGGAAGAGAAATTTCTGGAAGTCCCGTGGTGCACTCATTGTCTACTGCAGCAGACGATTGCAGACTGGAAGCTGACTCTGTGGTTGAACAGGCCACGGAGGATGGAGAAGCAACTGAAAGACTGACCGAGGATGCAGAACCAATGGAAGCAATAACCGAAGATTCAGGACCAACCGGAGAGCTTTCAACCTGTGAAAACATAACCACAAATGTACACTTTTTCATCAAATACCATGATTTTAGACTGTTAAAAGCAATAGTAGTGTAGGAGTGCGGATCCAACACATAAAATATCAAACTTCTTCTTCTCGTATGCGTGTCATTTACCATAATTGGTCAGCCACGAAACAGCGTCCTCCTCTGCAGAGTGTAGCTGAGATAAGCCGCCATACAGTTTTGTCAGGGGACAGGATTCAACAATGTGAGACATCGTCTGGGTCTCGCCACAAGGACACAGATCAGTGTCTGTAAGTCGCCATTTCCTTCTGCAGGCACCGCAGTGTCCCTGTTCCCTGCGAAAACGGTTCAGCAGAGACCACTGTTGCCGAGGGAGGTCGAAACCTGGTTGCCGGATTGTGGGGTCACACACTAGGTGAGAATTGACCACCTGAGCCGACATCCAGTTAAGTCCTTTGACACACACGCCGATGTGGCCAATACTTGGCTTGCAGATGTGACACAGCTCCATGCACATACCCTGAAAAATTCAAGGCTCTAGCTATTAACATTTTAAAGTTAGGGTCATTAGAGTAGGCCTGTACTGTACAATGGGGTGGCATATGCCCCACCCCAAAATTTTCCTTTCCAGGGGGACCCGGCTCCGACTGATAAATTGTTACTTGGGCCTACCCCAGTCCACAACCCAAACAGTATCTCGATNNGTTCAGCCGTTTTTGCAGGGCTCGCGGTTGTGTCCAACAGTCACATGGACACACAGATGGAGCACGCTACATCAATCGCAATAGTCTGGATCTTATGCTTTGCGCTGTGATGCGGCCTAAAAAGCATCCAAAATGAGCATAAGCAGACAACTTACTAACACCACAAAGCACGTGCAAACTAGCAAAATAATGCTGGCTCAGCCGACTGCTGCTAGTCAGTCTACGCATAGAGTATCTGGTACTTTAGATCATGTAACTAAATGGGTGAGGTCAACTTCCGCTAAATCTAAAGGCTTAGGATACAGGGTTAGACCAAACTTTGGTCCAAGTCCAAAGTTAAGATCTAATTTGACCTCATGCCGGCGATTTGGTCTAAGACAACACTTAATACCAAATTTTGGCCTAAGTCTAAAGGCTAAGACCGGAGTTTCGTCAACATTTGGGCTCAGACCAAAGCCAAAGTGAACTAAGCAGTCTAAACTTGGGAATATCCAATGTTAAATATGTATCTTTCGGTCTTAAGCCCTAGGGCTTAGCCATGGTCTTAGACCAAATACAGGTCAGATTTAGTCTTAACAAAAGTCTTATGTTTTACTAGTGTNTAGAAATATGCTGTTGTTGCTGATTAGTTTATATTTTAAAGTNAAACTGAGAATACAATTTTCTTTTAAAAATTTCTTTCGCGCATAAGGGCATTACAAAGGAATTATGTCCAGTCTTTGGTCTTAGCCAAAAATCTACACTGGACAAGAGACTTAACACGTTCGCCGTTCAGCTACGACTTTAGTCTAAGACTTTTGGGTGAGGTCAACTTTAGTCTAAGCCAAAGTTGACCTCACCCAATGCATTTCATTGAGTACTTTTGTGCATTGTGTTGCAGGTGTTATTGCATATTACTATATGACTGCAGTCCATGCAGTTGGTGGGGTGCCCGAGGTAGTTAGAACCGACAGAGGCACAGAGAATGCCACCATGGCGGCACTGCAGGAATTGCTGAGAGGTGACAGGCATGCACACAGATACGGCACGTCACCCACCAATCAGAGGATTGAGGCATGGTGGTCATTCTTTCGCACTGGCCACATCCAGTGGTGGTTGGATCTGTTTTCATCATTTGTGGATGACAATACCTTTCACCCGGGAAATGACAGAGAAACGGACTGCTTGAGATTCTCTTTTATGACCATTCTGCGTGAACATCTGAAGGACGTTAGTAATGCAATCAATTGTTTTGTTATACATTTTAATAAATTGTCTGCATATAGTTTTTAATTCAGCGGTTGTGAATGTTTAAAGTTGATATTGCATTCACTTGTATTTGCCCACGTACGGGTCCATTAGCATCAGTATTGTGATAGTCGATGTGGAAGGAAGTTAACACGAGTTTATGTGGCATGTGACTATCGAAAAATTATATACAAATTGCTACGTATCAAAGTACCAATTGTGCCTGGGACCTCACATTTATAGGAGTGAATTATCCTAAATTTACTCAGACTCACTTGACTGCACTAATGCGACAGTAAACTTGTGCTGAGATCCAGTGAATCAATAAGTGGATTCCTGAAACTGGAATAAAGCTACGTTGAACGAACTTGCATTATTATAAACTATCATTATTTGTTATTAGCTGTCTGACAGTTACCAAGTGAGATGAGAATTGCAGAAAAATGATTACTTCGGCCAGGACGGTTGCGAAGTATTGTAATTGTGCTATCCATTTGTGGGTTTGTACACATAACTTGAAAATCACTCGGCCGAACTTCACCATTTTTTGTTCATGTTGTCCGTGGCCAGGACTCGGTCGTCCTCTGACGCTGCTGTGATACGTTATGTAGTTCCGGTTTTACGGATAACATCATATTTTCATACCATGTGACCTATGCGCAGACGGTGATGCATGTTTCGCCATTTGCTTTAGTCATCATAATGTGNTAATGGGGGTCGGGGCATAGTCTGCTGTCTATGATAGCCTTGTTCATGAAATGCGCTAATGAGGCAACAAAGTCGAGCAGAATCAACTAATACTCTGACTTGTGATGTTAATGCAGGTTGTTCGACATTGGAATACTCACCGCATCAGGCCGTCCACCGGAGCCCGATGTACAGCCGGCGTGCCCGACGAATTGTTTTACTTCCCAGTTGCGCCTACTGTTGACTGTTTAATGCGCGATATTCCGCCATTGTCTGATGATATTTTAGCTTCATTATCTCCACCGAGTGTTACTACCGACGCAGACTTTGGAGAATACATGATGTATGTTTGTCTGCAGCATCAGTGGCAGCCACCATCGACCATCACTGAAGCTGCTGCTTTGTATCGACGATTGCAGCCATTTGTGTGATTGTATTGTGAAGTACTGGTGTGCATCAATGTCTTGCTAATAGATTAGGCCGAAAAAAATTTGTCGTTTCCGGAATCCCGACCGACCCTAGCTTGTACCCCCGAACCTAAAAATTGTATGTGTTAGTGCCGAAATATTTCGGTTTTAATTTCCATCACACTGATTTGTAGGCAGACTTTGGGACAATGTCAAGTTGTTCCATTGTTCCAGCTGCTTCCTAATCATATCCAGATCATTATTCCTAATAACAAAACATGTCAAACTAAAATGTAACTAGAAGGCATCAAAGCCNACGTGTGTAATAAGTTAGCGTGCTTTAGCACCTTACCGACCAAATATTGTTTGGCCATGTTTCCGGAAACAACATTATTATTTCTTTAGGCCTTACGACATTTATGAATATTACAATTACAAGTGCGTTATATCCCGAAACCGTAATGTTTTAAATATTGGGACTATACTGCTACCTTCGTTGGAATACCAACCTTCACATGTCTGCAGGCACAATACCCACATAAAGATGGCATCCGTTTCCATTGTACGGTAGTTGGAGCCCTCGGGTGAATAATTCACATCATACAGGCTCCTGAATGAATGGAATGACAGCTGCTCCATACAGCTGACAAATAACACTTTCACAGCTGTTGGATGTTCCCAGGCCAGTGCAACAAACTGCTGACTGCAAGCCAGATTTTTATTTTTACAGTACACAACAGTGTCTCTGTGAAAAATTGATTGTTTTCTGCTGGTACAGAATGGAACATAAAAATTCCTGCATTTGAAAACCAATGTATGAATTAGCAGCAAGCTAATGTTCAATATATCAGTACACCTAACATTTTGCTTGTTAACTACGGTACATTGCAGACATGCATAATCTACAGTACACTGTTTTTAACAGCAGCAACCAAACATGTCAACTGTTTGTTTATCGCACTATCTGTCACTTTAGAGAATTAACCAGTAACAGAACTGAACACGAAACACTGAATGCTGTCAGTGACCATACACAACACTACTGAGTCCAGGTGTGACTAGGACCACACCAGGGGTATCCAGAGGGGCCTCCCTTGGAGTCCAGGCTACCCTCNCACTTTCATTTCAAACCCATTATTTAATCATGCAGCCATTCATTGTCTCATACATACTCGTGAAACTTCAAGACCCATCATCAGTCTGTTTGGCAGGTGATCGCTCTGTTCCGTGTCCTGGCTTAGCTCAGCTCAACAATCGATTAGCATGCATTTCAATGCCCGGTGTCTCAATTGGAAAAATGGTCATCATCTCAGCTTTATCTACATCTTTCGGATTTTCCCATGTGGGAGCATTGCAACAGATGGTGGAGCAACAAAAATTTGTCAGTTAAAAATTTCNCACACCTATTGCACGTGTAATTCTCCGAAAAATTTTNAGAAATTCTCTACAACTTCGATAAAGTTACATCAAATTAAGTAACTAACACCGTACAGACATTGTGACATTCATAATGATTGTGCTGAGGGTTTTTACTCGTAACCAAAACCCTGAGCACAAAGAATTCCCGTGTTCATGGCATCCATGAAGGAACGGTAATTCTTATGATGCATCGGCAGACGCATCACGCAGCCACAAGTGTTGGCTTTCGGGAAGAACGACAGCCTATCAGAACTGTCCTGGTGGAGGAACTCCAGCACCGGCTGCTGCTGGAAGCCAGCTGCTGGAGGCTCCTTTACTCCCGTGGCGAACTGCAGAATTGTCTCCAGAGAGACATTGTCACAGTCACCAGCTGTTCAAAACACACAATACACTCATACATGATTAAGATGCTTTCGAAGTGACAGAAATGTTAAGCTGAAACTCAATAACACCAGGCTTGAGAGCAAAGTATGCAAGTAAATTATGTATTAATTGCACTGCAACACATTACGTGCTGTTAACTGTAATATAGCAAAGGAACATGGCGATTCCCAAGAAAATGCAGTAACAGGTTAAGATGCTTCTTTAACATTCCAAAACAAGAGCTACTTGCAACTGCTACATGTGCGGTGATTTGTATGGCAGTGTCCAACATGTTGGCAGCAGGTCCCAGTGGCTATGTAGTTAGTGTGTTCGACTGCGATGTGAGATGATTCAAATTCGAATCTCACTGCAGACAGTTGTGTTTATCACGATGGCCACTGCAATATGCAGCCTTACTGCAGTGCCTGTGTCA
>JGI26670J51741_10000421_pt1 | contig 8273 bp, 4 predicted proteins | sample WorMetfiPIANOSA1_FD_51741 | JGI IMG/M metagenome (IMG submission 51741)
TATAAGAACCGGGGGCTCTCGGGACACTTCGGCACCAGGACACGTCGGCACTAAATTATAGTGCCGAAGTGTCCGGACACTTCGGCACTGGTGCCGAAGTGTCCGTGAAGTGTCTTGACACTTCGGCACCGATTTGTATGAGACACTTCGGCACCACTGTATTTGTATAGGCCCTATATAGTAATGCATTTCCGACGGACATTTCGGCACCGGTGCCGAAGTGTCTTGATGCCGAAGTGTCCGTACACCGAACCTGGGTGACCAGTGACTTTTATAGGAGTAGGCCTATAGAAAATACTGGGGCCTGGATCTTAGATAGGCCTATACGCCCCAAGGTTATTTGTTGTCTCGCAGTGTCTACGCTGCTCACACTGCCATGTAGGCTAAGCTAAAATATGTGTGGTTTGTGCCATCGGTTTATATACATGGAATACATTTTTTTTCATTTGATTACCGCTTTCCTATGTATAACAATCTTTCCGTCCTTTGCAGGCTGCAGCATTATCTTTTGTCAGTATGCCAACATTGCCATATGCATGCATTCCCGCCATCACACTGCCGTAGCCACACAGCACCTGTCCAGACTGGACGCAGTGCAGACCTGCCCAGCTATGCGGAAGTATCACCGCCCTCTAGATTAGTACTCGTAGCAGAGCTTCTAATTAACGGTTTGATCTGGGCGGTGCAACAACCGGCTGTGCTATATGTATCAGCCTGGCCGCACTGTGGCAGTACAGTATGTATTCTGCATTCTGTGTATTCTGTCTGTTTCAATCTCAGAAAACCTGTACTATGCTACTGGAGGAGCATATCGACGATATCCATCCATCGTTTCTCCTAATACAACATCGCTCGTGCACTCGTGCTTTCGTTATCCTTTAAGCAACATTTTCTTTCCAAATTGCGGCGTGCAGGCTCGGGAGCTTCGTTTTTTTTGTTAGAATAGGTCCGATCCGTTTTCTGGCTGGATGTCGTAAGAGGCGACTAAACCAGGGTTAGTTTGGTTTTGTTAGGTTTAGTTTTCGGTTTTTGTACATCTTTGGGTTTCTTGTGTTTATCTAATTGGTTGTTGTAAGATAACAAAGTTGCATGGCCGTCACCAGTCACAGATGCGGACGACACGGTATGCCCCCGCCCACGTGCAATAACCAAACTTCACAAGGCCTTTATGGTTGGCCATGGCAGTTGACAGCGCATGCTCCTACCGCCTACCAAGTTTGAAGTTCGTATATAGGTGACACACTTTCGGTTTCAGAATTAATCGGCCTGGAGACTTCGACCTCGAATCTGGTGCGCGTTATTGCCTGTGGGTGGGCGATCTTCCTAACAATTTTGGTGTTTTGGGGACTTATGGACCATTTTGTCAGACGGACCACGTGACCTTAGCGGTCACGGCGATTGTCGCTGATGCGGGTCTTCGTGGTCCGTCTGTGTACACCAAGTTCGAAGTTCGTAGGTCTTCCCGCTCAGAAGATATTGGGCATTTACTGCGTGAGCATTAATCAGCCTGGTGACCTTTGACCTCTTGATCTCTAAATAGTTTCGTTGGTTACTCGTGTGATAGGCTTCCATCCTGCCAAATTTGGGCTTACAATAGGCCTTTCCGTTCTCGAGTTAGGTCGAGGCACGCGACAGACGGACAGACAGACACCGCAATCATTTTATAACGCCCTCCCATACGGGGGCGGAGACATAATAAACAGAAAAACGTTGAACAGTCACAGACTTTGAATCCACGCCGTATTGATCTTAATCCTAACCCTGACCTTGAGCATGAACTTTGACCATTCAACCAAAAACCATATCAATCACTTGTATAGCATTCTCAAGCACATGCCCTACACCAAGTTTGAACACTTTGTATTCATTCGTTTTGAGCTATGCATTGCCGACAAACAGACAAACAGACGGCCTCAAACGTTCTACCCACGCCGACCGACATAGTCGGCGGCGTGGGTAGTGGTAGGGTAACCAACAAGAAGGATGGCTATCGCTAACGGAACGTGCGTCAGTTTCTGCAATCAGCGTAAGGCACATTTTGGTATTCCTGGGTACGCCCCTGGGACAATCGGGGTAAATCGACGGAAAGAGGATTCAATGCTTGTCAAACGCATAGCAGCATATACCCATCTATCTTCAACCGTTTACGAGCTATAGCGAGATATTGCTCGGAAATTGCAACTTTTTCCTATACTTCCTTGCATTTAACGATCCCGTTGGGGGTGTTTTTATTGGAATTCCGGGAAAAGTTTGGTCCTCAGAAAACTAGAATCATGGGGCTACCAGGCAGTGGAGACAGTTTGACAATAGATAGGTTGAGCCATTTCGACACAATACCAGCGTGTGACGGACGGACAGACGGACAGTTAAGTCCAGCCTATCTATAATATCAATAACGTGCCCAGTGATACTGGCGCACGTTAACAACACAAAACAAGTACCGGTAACCATAATGACAAACAAACTGGCCGTAATTAATCAAAAACGCACACAACATAAAACGAATGATCCCAAAGTTTTCAAACTTGGTGTAGGTCTAGGGTCAATAAGTGCACTTTTCACACTAATGACTGTTACGCCTANGTTAGGCTAATACACATTTGACTGATAACAGCAATACATTGTGTGTACGAGCGTTGCGCAGTAACTTAGTGACGCATAGGCCTGAGCTTCTTTTTCTGACATTTTAACCTATTTGATAATTGGGGGCCTATTGTACACTTGTGGTCCAAAAATGAAAAATTGTGAAACTTCGTACGATAGCCTAACGGCTCGAGTTGGATTGATGAACATGCTGGAGAGTGCAGATGGACCAGCTGTACATTACAGGCCAGAATGTATGACCCTGCTGGATTCCCGCTAAAATCATAATTGCACTGAGCGGTGCTGTACAGTACCGTGCAGCAGCAGCAGCATCAGCAGCTTGGCATCAGTATCGTATTACAGTACAGGCTGAACAGCACGCCTGCTTTGCTTAGCAGCAGCCCGAAGCGCGAACTCTACAGTAGCATGTAGCCTAGTTGGCGGCATTTTTGAATAAAGTCCAGTTTCTTTGTCTGTGACAATACTGCACTGAATGATGTCGCGCGAAAGTCCTGTGTCTACTACGTGCCACGCAGTAAGTCTATACGATCTTTGTTTGGCATTACTTATACAATCTAATCTAAACTAAATGGCCACTATGGGCTATTTCACTGTGATATAGACCTAGGCATAGCTCTTGATATATTAGCCAATCGTCGTGACTGTGTATTGAACGTACGGTTATGGCGTTATGATTCTGATTGCACTAGGCTACTGCGTAGCTGCTATAGTGTTTAACACGGTGACTGACAGCTATCTCTCGCAAACTGTTGTACCGGTACTTGTAAACTCCACTGCAGTATCATGGTTTTTTTGAACACGTTCGCACGTATAGCCTATATTTCAGCCATTTCACAACGTCAAAAATTATGCACATTTAGCCTATGGACTGATAGAGCAGCAATCTGTCGTCCTATCTATAAATTTTGAAGTGCTTAACGCCAGATTGCTGATCTAGAATATGTATACAAAGTTTGTAAAAAAATTGTAACGCGCCCAAATGTCTGTCGCAAGCGAATCAGGAGCGCAGCGATGTGATGATACTGTGTTATCGTTAGTAATGATGACAGTGATGATCACGCGTGATGGGCTTGTACCGCGCGTGATCGCTGCTACTCGGCGTACAGCTGCTATTGATATTACCATCATGGGGTCACTCCGCGGCTTGGAGTCCCTCAGCTAGACGGCAGCGCCAGCGGGAGATTGGCGACGTTGACGCCGTACCCTGCGATGACGTGTGGGTGGGCGCTGTGATAAGTTGATGACGTTGGTGGCTTCTTTAAACTTGAATGCAATTCATTCGTTATACTCTCCGTCGATTATTATTGATTGTGATGTCTCGTGTAATGTGCAGGTTGAATTAACTGCTGTCCCCATTGAAGTGCAGTTTGCCGCAGTCGTCTACGACAGTCTTTTTGTCTGCGTGTGCACGTTGTTAGGTAAAATGTCTGATGTTCAAGCCTATTATTGTTTACCTAATTTTGAAGTTTGTACGCCTTCCCATTCGGAATATATAACACTATGAGTGACAGCATTAATCGGCTTTGACCTTTGAACTTTTGACCTCTAAATAGGTTCACGGGTTACTCGTATGATGGCTTCTTTCTTGCCATACCCTTATTCTCCACTTGGCCTCATCTGAACAGTGATGTTGGTCTGGAGGAAGAGGAATATCAACAGAACTGTCTCTGTGCTATAGCCTAGTATTGTGTAGCATTTCAGCAGTGCACATAGCACAATCATAATGAATAGTTCTTTTAGGTTGGTCTACTGGATCGGGCTTTGATCTCATTGGGCCTAGCTCAGTCCTCAAGCACCTCTGTATCTTCAGACTTTATGGTGCTATGTAAGTGTTTAAAAATTATACTTACTTCACTTTCCTTGTAGAGGTCTGGTGAAATTGGCCATTTACCTGGTGGACTGACCAACTGTTGTCCTTCATTGCTTGACACTGTTGGTTGGGTCATCTGACTCGTAAAAATTGTTCCCAATATGACCTATAAAGTGTTTGGTGGGACGTTAAACCCCACTCTACTACTTCTCTCCTGCCAATTTTGGGCTTCCTAGAGGCACGCGACAGACAGACAGGGAGACAGACAAACATACAGGCACCGCGCCTTGTTTTATAATGCCCGACATACGGTTGAGGACATAATAATAGCCTGTAATTGCTGCTTCTGGTGTTGTTTTAGTAGATTATTTAATCATTCAGTTACCTTTGTTTCTGTAAAGTTAAGAAGAACGTTTTCAGCATTTTGCTTGTATTCAAGACACCAGTGACGTTTTTTTAGTATTTCACAAAGGGGGCCCTCCAACCCACCCACCCTTCCCTCCCTCCCTCCACTCCCTCCTCCCCTCCCTCCCCATACCCACCTCCCATCCTGTCCCTTCCACACCTCTCTTCCCCTCCCCCTCCTCTTCCCTCCCCTAATTTTCAGGGGGCTTCAGCCCCGTCAGTCCCCACTCCCTTCAGACGCCACTGCTGTAGGCTCTACGACGTCAGGCTTCGCTTAGCTGCAGCCACAGTGTATTTTTCAGGATTTGGAACATGGGGTGTCAACCAACCCTTGGTACTTCCTTCCCTTCTCCTCTCCCCTTTCCCCTTATTCTCATTCCCCTCTCTCCCCCTCCCTTAGAAGTAGGGCCCCTTAAATCTAGCTAGGGAGTCTGGGGGTGCTGTAAGCTCCCAGTGGGGTCTGGGGCGGAGCCCCATCCGAAATTGAATTGGTGAATTTTAGCCATAAAATCTGACATCTGGAGGCAACAATTTAATGATTTTTTTCTGAGAATCAAATAACGGAATTTCATGCAGAATTTTCTAATTTTATGCATTATGATATTGTTCATACGTCGCGAAAGTAATAATATTTAATACTTACTGTGAGATATTAGGGGGTTATCAAGATATGAAGCCGGGGATTGTGTGCGAAAGTTTGGGGTATTAACCCCCCTGAGGGGTGTGGGAAACTCCCTGTGCGGCCGTAGCTGTCCTTACAACAACATGGCAAAACCTGACTGGACTGATTCTGCATGTGCATTTAATATTTGAGCTAGTCATGCGCACGCGGACATCGCATCAGTTGACTTGCTGTGGTTGGCGCTAGACTTCAGTGACCTGCTCCACCTTTGCTGTTCTTAAGCGTGAAAGTTCGTCTTTAAAAAATCACGGCGGTCCGGCCAAAGGGGGGCCCTCGCACAAGGTCCACCTTTAAATACGCCACTGCAAGACACTGTTTTCGTCAGTGCGCTTTAAGTTAGTAATTATTTTTCAGTCACGGTTATTGTTATTAAATCATTTTCCAGTTAGATTTACAGTTACGGTTATTATTATTTTTCAGTTACAATTATAGTTGAAGTTATTTGTTGTTGTTTTTAAAGTTAATTTCAGTTATTTTAACGTTACAACCATGTGCGAAGCATTGCAGGAGTCTCTCCATCTAATTAACACCTTATCAAACTGCTGTGGCTCGGAATAGGAAAACCAAATTGTCAAATGCTAGCATCAATTTTGATTATTTTTCAATTACTACTACACCGTGAGTTAAAAAAAGCCCCGTCTTTCGTTAGCCGTAGATTGGTCAAACACTGTCCGATTTTAATAATTTTTGTGCAGTTATTTCTGAGGAAATTTGGCTTGAAGGGATCATTTTACTTCCCACCTCACCTAACGGGTGTTTCAGCACTACCTGGGGAAACAAAAAAGTTTAATTTTTTTCCATTTTTCTATCATTCTATTGACTCACTTGGTTAATCAAACATCAGATCAGCACATTTAGTCCACAGAAAATGGCATTTCCACTCACAGTCCAAATTTCCACCCACCGTTCAAAATTTTGCCCCTGTGCGCATACACAAGTTGGCAGAAGCTTTCTGCAGTCTCCGACATCAGTGTTAACAATGTTGTGCTGCTGTGCTGTCTGCTCCAGACTTTAATCAATCGATGTTTCAGCTACTTCACGTTATTGAGCATAAACTCTGTGTTGAATTTTGGCTCATATGTAAAAAAAACCTTTTGTTGCTAAACCGAATTCTTCACCCATTTTCTTACCCAGAACCGAAATACTAATATATAGCACGAAAATGGGTCAAATTCTCTTTTTGTTTCCCCAGGTAGTGCAGAAACACCAGTTAGATGAGGTAAGAAATTAAATGACCACATTAAGCCCAATTTTCTCAGGAATATTTTTACAAAACATTATTAAAATCCGACAGTGTTTGCCTAAGCTATATCTGATGACAGAGAGGATTTTTTTGACTCACAGTGCAGTTATAATTTACTGAAGATTTTCAGTTACAGTTAATATTAAAGTTAACTGATTTGTTATTATTCGGTTAACTGATATTTCAGTTACAGTTAAAGTTAGCTTAAACCGAATGTTTTTTTGTGTGGAGTTAGTTCTTTGGGTGTTTTTATAGGATGTCAAATCTCTTCATCCGTGCGTCAGATGTGAGGACAGCACTTTGGTCAACGACGGCAAATACGACCTCTATCTGGACCGATAGCCAGGCTTCTCTTCAAAGAGACTGTCAGCTGCTACGATGGGCTACTTTGCGCTGTCTTACGTGTTTGGAGTGCAGTTACTCCATATGTGGACTGATATTGAAGCTGAACTATGGCTATTACAACAGGAATTGCTAGACTTGTTTAATGCTGTACCATTAAGAAAATGCTCAGTCAGTCAGCCGATCACAGCCGATGACTTGTTCCTCTACAGTATGTACTGTCGAAGTTAAATGCACACATTTTAGCTACCATTGCTGAACTGATCTGTACGTGCTAAACCTGCTGGAATTGTGAGGACTATTGTAGACATTGTCGCACTTTTGTGTTGTGTGAATTGTGCTTTTAACCAGCAACTATATGACTGTGATACATCGGACATGCTGTGGTTGTTTAGGCAGTCAGATGCAATGAAAGCAAGAATTTCATGATTGATATCCCATTGCGTTGTGAATTGAAGACTTTGGTGAAAGAAGGCAGTTAGCCATCTCAGTAGTCGAGTTTGGCCTTTTTACTGGACACCAGCTAAATGGTAGAATGTAACGAGATCTGTAGAAAAATACCTTATTTTGCAATAAAAAAAGCTTTAAAAATATAATCTTTTTTTCTTTAAAAAGGCATAACTGCTACAGAGCTAAAGGTAGTTTCATGAGATGAGCTCCTCTGCTAATTTTCTTCTTTCATCATCTAGTAAAAGTAAAAAAATGTTCAAAAATCCATTTCATGTTTACAATATTTACATCTATGTACTGTGCATATCTAAAATGACAAGTAACTGTGATAAATAAGGTGTCATATCATTCAGTTAGTCAAGAGCTCACAGTTTCCAGGCTTTCTTTCTGCTGTCCAGTTGGTAGCAGTTAAAGAGCAAAGTTCGTATAATTGGCCTTTATTTGCTGTATTTCAGTAAATAATAAGTATAAATATTGTAACAGTGCTAAAATGTAAATTGTAAGAAGAAAACCCAAACAAGTGAAAAATGGTAGCGGTAGTGCACGTAGGCCTATGCTACTGGGTGTACGATACTACACCCTATGTACACCTTCAAGATAGGGTGCTTGCGTACACCTACATACTGTGCTTAACACCCCTCCATACGGTGCCTACACACACCATAAAAGGTGTAAATTTACACCCGATCATCGAGGTGCCCACACACACCTTAACAGGTGTAACTTTTACACCCTTC
>JGI26670J51741_10000424_pt1 | contig 8185 bp, 5 predicted proteins | sample WorMetfiPIANOSA1_FD_51741 | JGI IMG/M metagenome (IMG submission 51741)
GTATGAATTAGTGTGTCGCAGTGCGAATTAGTGCTATGCGTAGATTGCTGCAATGCAGTGGTTAATTTTGTGGTTAGAAATGGTATATTTTTTTCAACGGATGCCTTCTCCTATGGGACGTAATGCTCAATGGTGTTGTGATACTGTTGGTCTCTTGTTCTATAATGTGTCGCATTAACAAGGATTTGGTATCCCATTGCGCATTCAGCTCTTTGCCTGATTGGGTTGTAACTTCAATTGGCGTTGTGCATGAACTTCTTCAAGTTCGTTGGAACTGCATGTGTCTGCAGTTGTTGAACTCGCATGAGTTGGATTTTATTATTGATGCTGTTTGTACTGGTTAGCTTAGTTTGTTTATTATTATTATTATTAATTTTTTGCTGGTCTTATTATTATTATTATTATTATTATTATTATTTTATAACTTGTGTACGAACTTGATAATAAAAATAATAATAATACTTTTCCAGAGATTTTTAGAAGCAAGTTTTACAAACTTTGTGAAGACTACACCAACTTTTATCGAATTCGAATATATACTGATGGCTCCAAAATGGTGAAAGAGTGGCCTCGGCCTGTATTGCATCTTCAGAGCTTAACTACCTGCCATCACACTGCATGCTAGACAGGTTGGAGAAAAAGACGCCAGATCGTGCATGTGTACCGGAGGGTGGCACGCAGCCCTCTGTCAGTATTGGCAACAATTCTGCTCTGGTGTAGTATCTTCTCTGCAGTCGATCCAAGCTAAGTACCATGTCCAGGTCCTACCTGGGCTGAACAGGCGGCTGGTCTTGCTGCAGAGAGCCACAAGTTATCGTTTCCAAAATGCACGCCAGTTCATTATGTTTGAGCACATGGTCGTGATTCAAGCAGCAAGTTGAAAACAGTACCTCGGCCTCTTTGTCTGCTTTGCAGGAAGGCTTGACAAACGTGATACTGAGGAAGATCTTACTGCCTTTTTGTTGGATAAAGGTATTCAAGATGTATAATGTACAAAGTTGGTAGCTAAAGATGGCAGAGTGTTTAATACGGCCGTCTTAAGAGTTTCTTGTAGCCCTAAGTATGAATCAATCTTTTACGATGAAACCTCATGGCCGGCTGGTGTTGAGTTGAGAGATTGGATTTTCTATAAAAATGTCCATTGTCCAACAATTATATTCCAACACAATTTGTAACTTATAATTTACATGGATGGTCAAATGGTTCCTCTGGTCTGCTTGAGTTGTGTAATGATCCGAGTATATATATATATATTATTGCAACTCAGGAGCAGTGATTGCAGGATTACGACTTTTACATGATCAATAGTTTTCATACCAATTTTGCCGGCTACACAGACTACACAGTGAAATATATCGTGGCAGGCCTTTTGGTGGTGTAGCATTTTTATAGAGGAAAAGTATCTCTCACTAAATTAAAATTCAGTCTAAAGCCGTGTCTGGTCATGGTCTGTGTATGTCACTTGACTGTGATAATGTACGTGAGATCAATGTTATTAATGTGCACTTGTCATGCTTTAGCTCCTCTGTGGAATACAGCTGATAGCCTGAGTTTTATTGAAGAGGTTGTGAAACCATTTTACTTGGCAATAAAAATTTTGAGTGTAATTTTACCAATTTTGGTTATAGAAAATGTCATGCATGCTCTGTTATCTCAATTTAATATTTTTCACTGTGACGAGTTTGTTAACCATGGGTCTGTGACCTACCGNAGTGACAGTCTAAATCAGTCATCATTTATTGATCATATGTTTGTGTNTGTTACACTTAGAAATTTTATCGTTGATGCCTGTGTTCGCGATTCTGGCTGTAATTTTAGTGATCACTTGCCACTAATATACACATAGAATTTATTCACTAATGTTGTATCTAGCTTTCACAAACATACCTCCAAACCACGTAAAATTTACCGATGGAGATGGGATAAATCTGACCTAGCTGTGTACTACTCTGCATCTCAACAAATGTTGAGCAGTATCACATACCTGGTGATTTTTCTTTTATTTACTCGTGTAGGAAGGGCTGTACAAATGAGCATCGTAAACAAGCAATCANTGCACTATATGATCATCTTGTGTGTGCTGTACACTATGCTGCCGCCTGCTCTGTCCAGCGGATCCCGTGTAATTCACTTAAACCTTATTGGAATGAGGAACTTGATAAAATGAAGGCTGGCTCTATATTATATTTTGGCATGATATTTGGATTAGCGCGGGTAAACCTACCTCTGGGGTACACTACAGCACATTAGACGTAGTTGTAAGGCTAAATATAAATTAGCACTGNGCACTGCTTATGAAAATTTTGAAAACAAAATATCTGCTGAGATGTATATGCACTTTGTACATAAAGATAGCCCACAATTTTGGAAAGCTTGGAACACTCGTTTTAAGAAGAATATTAGTAAGGGTGTTATTATAAATGGACATACTAATGACGATGAGATAGCGAGTGAGTTTGCTTCACATTTCAAAAGCGTTTTCTATAATTCTGATGAAGATGGTGANAGTAANTTGAAATACTATGCGTATCGTGCCAGTATCGTTGATAATGAGTGTTCTACAGGTGAATGTATTGATGACATCTGTTGAGCTTATCGATAGATGTGTTCGTGTCTAAAGTTAGGTAAAGCATGTGGTCCTGATGACCTTAGCTCGGAGCATCTTCGTTACTCACATCCATTAATTACTGTGTTGCTGATGACTTTGTTTAAAGCTATTCTCTTACATGGTTTTGTTCCTAACAAATTTGGAACTGGGATTAGTTTTCATCTAATTAAGGATAAATCGGGCAATGTCAATGTTTTGAACAATTGTCGGGCTATCACATTGTCACCAATTATTTCCAAAGTTTTTGAAATGGTCCTGCTTCATATTCATTCTCTGACGGCGTTTTAGCTGTTGACCCACTGCAATTTGGATTCAGAACAAATATTGGATGCAACGATGCTGTATTTTCTGTGAAGACAGTTACTGAACATTTTATACAGAGTGGTACGTAGTTCTGTATTTGTGTCCTTTGATCGCAAACCTAACCACTGGCATTCGAGTGCAACCAGACTTACAAGCCATCGGCTTCAAACAGAAGAACATCATACAATGTTCCGTCCCAGCAACTCTGCCTTGGCTTCTCAATCATCACACAGTCAGTTTTAACTTATACTGCTTTTATAAAGACGATACATACTTCTCCTGAGATTNTTAGAAGCAAGTTTTACCACACCAACTTTTATCAAATATATATATACTGATAGCTCCGAAATGGAGCCTAACACATTCTTATCTACTCTCATGTGATGACCAACCAACATGTGCGTCATGCAATCTCCCACTTACACATATTCTGTAGAACTGCCCCAATTTGGAGGGAATCCGACGTAAATACATCAATGTCGATGTGTCTTCTTGAAGAAATTTGTTCGAAAGTGTTGACAATCAACACATCGATTTTTAGTAAAGAAACTCACTTTNATAATTTACTCTTACGTAAAGTGTCTGCCTATGTGCATGTACACTCACGTTCAATCCGCTTCTTAAGTTGGTGACGGAACCANCGANGAGTTGGGGATTGCGGCCATCCAACCATTGCGTGCCACCAGTCCCAACACACCGTNGCCAGCAGAATAAATGCTCGACGCTCAGCACGCCGAGTCTTGTAGTCACTCACATACAGTATCATGAAGGTCCTTATCAGTACTGTCTCCAGCATCTCCAGTGGGAGATCACTCAGCTTCTACAGAAAAACATCACACATCCATTTGACGTTTCAGTTGATACTTTCTTTATGATTTAATATGACTTAATTTATGCGCAAATGTGTTGATCACACAAAGTAAGTTTTTGTTTCTAAACACACTGCAAATGAGACCAAAAATTGTGCTCAATATCATGTGCATCATGTTGCAATACTCATTGTCAATCCAACCGGACTAATATAGAAATTAAGATTGTGATCATGGTCAAACTTACAGGTAACGATAGGCCACACGTTAGATTATGATCGCCAAACTTCATAAGTGTGCAGGAAACATAAATAATATACACTGATAAAACAAGCTGTGTGGCCACATGGTACGGCCAACACGGTATGCCCCCGCCCGCGTGCAAGAACCCAACTTCATAGGCCTTTAAATAGCTGGCCGTGGCAGTTGATATAGCGCATGCTCGATCGGCGTACCAGTTTTGAAGTTCCTAAGGCCAGATAGATATGATACACTTTTAGTCTCAGCAGTAATTGAACTTGACCTTTGACTTTTGACCTTGAAACTGGTGCGCATTACTGATCGTGGCATCCGTAACTTTACCTTTACCTACTTACCAATTCTGATGTTTCTGAGACTTCGTTCTAGAATTATGGGCCAACACAGGTCCTGTCAGACGCACTACGTGACATCGCCATCTTAACCTTTGACCTTGCTGGTAATGGTCCATCACGGCGATATGTCTTCATCCTCCATCTATACACCAAGTTTGAAGTTCGTAGGCCTTTCCGTTCGGAAGATATAACGCACTTCCGGTCTCAACATTATGCCGCCCTGGTGACCTTGACCTTTGACCTTGAAACTGGTGCGCATTATTGCCCGTGGGGTGGACAAAATTCCTACCAATTTTGGTGTTTCTAGGATGTTTCGTTCTCGAATTATCAGCCAACACCTGTCAGACGCATCACGTGACATTGCGACCTTGACCTTTGACCTTGGAGGTCACGGCGCTTGTTGCTGATGCAGGTCTTCCTGCTCCATTTGTGTAACAAGTTTGAAGTTCGTAGGCCTTCCCATTCAGAAGATATGACGCACTTCTGGCCTCAGCATTAGTCGATATGGTGACCTTGACCTTTGACCTTGAATCTGGGGCGCATTATTGCTCACTGCGTGGACAATCTTCCTACCAATTTTGGTCTTTCTAGGGCGGTTCGTTCTCGACTTATCGGCCAACACCTGTCAGATGCATCACGTGACCTTGCGACCTTGACCTTGAAGGTCACTACGCTTGTCGCTGATGCGGGTCTTCGTGCTGCGTCTGTGTACCAAGTTTGAAGTTTGTAGGCCTTCCCGTTCGAAAGACATTGGTCATTTACTGTGTGAAAATTAGTCGGCCTGCTGACCTTGACCTTCGAACTTTTGACCTCTAAATAGGTTCACTGAATACCCATGTGATGGGCTTCCATCCTCCTAATTTTGGGCTTCCTAGGCCTTTCTGTTCTCCAGTTATGTCGAGGCATGCCACAGTCGGACGGACGGACAGACAGACAACCAAGGGCAATTTATAATGCCTCCTCCCCTACGGAGGCAGAGGCATAAAAAGGCTGAACATTTGTATAGCGCCTCAAGTGAATTGCATCACCACTGAAGCGCTGAGGTATGCATCACACAGCTTTTACCCTGCAAATACACCGTACCCGTCTTAGACCTCATAAACATTCACCTTTGACCATTTTTTTACCAAATTAATGACATCTTATTCACAGTGCTGGGTAGTAACGTGTTACAAAAGCAACACGTTACTTTTTTGGAGAAACTAGCCAAGTAACGCGTTACTATTTGCCAGAAGTAACGATGCAAATAACTAGTTACTTTTTACAGTAACTAGTAACTCAACCAACGCGTTACTTTTTTTACTACTTGGCTATGGCCCATCTCTATAGAAATTGCTGGCTTTTGCATTTAATTTCCAATTTCTAATACAGCTGACGTAGGAATGTGTAGTTTTACAGTTTTATTAATGTTGGTTTCATGATAACAGTTTTTAAAGACTTGTAACAGTAACCTGATCATGCAACAGTTTTGAGTTTACAGTAACTAGCAAAGTAACACGTTACTTTTTATAGTAACTAGTTACAATTTTCAAAAAGTAACTAATTAAGTAACTAGTTACTTTTTGGTTAAAGTAACTAATTTTCGACGTAACTAGCCCAGCACTGCTTATTCACAATTTACACATATCCCATGTAAACATACTAAATAAATCACAATACTGTTACAAAAGTTTTGTGCCTACAAAAATATTCTTCCTCATTTAAAACTACAAGTTCAGTGTATAACGTCACTAAGTCAATTCTAGACAGATTACTATCAACTATCAACAACATCCAGTTGACTTTTATAATCAATGACTTATTGTGACATAAAGCAGAGATCAAACCGTGAGAGTTCGTGATATGCTGCTCGACTCCGCTGATGTACGTTCTGACAGTTCATCAGCCTCGCTGGAATCTTGTTCTTCTGTTAGATACACACAATATTAAAATTTGTTACCTACACAAATGCCACTGAAATAGCACAGAAAAATCATTAGGTGGTATAATTTATTCATGCCTTACTGATTACTCAGTTTCACAATGTCCTGCCTATATAACAAACATGTCCTATAACAACTGTTTTATAATTAATGTAAGCAATACTGTTTAAGTTCTGTTATCAAACGGGAAGTAACTAACTGGCGGGGAACCGTTTCCGACATGGATATAATGTAATATATGATTAAACAATTGGCACAAGAAACAGAAACAAACATGATTGCTGCACTATGTAAAGAGTGAGTGAGGAAGTAAAGTTTAACACCCAACTAGTCCACACATAATAGGTCATTTGAAGACAAGTATTTCCAGGCGATCGACTGCACTGGCATTATCAACCAAATGCTAACTACATAGCCTAATATACAAAAAACAAAAACCTAACTCAGCGAGAAACCGGGCCTAGTTAAGAAAAAAAACGAGAAAAAAAACATGTGAAAAGTGACTAAGTGAAGTGAGCCTAAATCAAGAATAACTACCTAACGTGTGAGAACTTCTCATGAACAACGTTCACTCTATTTTTTTTCTACACTGTGTCTCAAAAAACGGGCACGTGTATTATGCCTCATTACTCTTACAAAAATCGAGCATTATGAGTAACATTTGACACAGTTATCCTGCAACAATGCTTTATAATGTGTCATAAAAATTATTAATACATCAGAGTACCAGCTGCAGAAGTTGCCATGGCAACCAAATCTCTTCCAGCAGTACAGCATGCCGGCTCGTCGTGCACATGTCACCGTTGAATATCTGCGTCAGCTAGGCCACATCAGAATTCATATTGCCCGATCTCTGGCCATCTAACAGGCCCAACCTAAACCCAGTTGAGCGGGTGGATCAAAAGTGCATATGCGACGTCGATGATTTAACACAGCATCTGGTTGAGGTATGGTCAGACTTCAGATGCTGTTTCAAATTACTGACATCGCATAGGCGCTTTTGATACACCCGCTGTAAAGACGTCCCCGAATTTTGTAGTCAACACTGTCAACTGGGTTTAGGTCGTGGCTGTTAGGTGGCCAGAGGTTGGGTTATATAAATTCTGTTGTGGCCTGGCATAGATATTTGACGGTGGCATGTGCACGATGAGCTGGCGCTCTGTGCTGCTATAAATACTAACAGCAGGCCATTAACATGGAACACTATTTTACGTTTTTTTTTAAAGTAACGCATTACAGTTACTAGTTACTATCATCAAAAAGTAACTAGTTACTTAGTTACTTTTTGAAAATTGTAACTACCGTAATTACTTTACTGGTTATTATAAAAAGTAACGCATTACTTTTCTAGTTACTATAAACTGAAACTGATGCATGATCATTCTAATATGTTGTTACTGTTACAAGTCTGACAAACTCTTATCAGGAAACCAGAATTAATGTATACACTGTAAAACTACACGTTCCTCCGTCAGCTATATTAAAATGTGAATAGAGAGAATGGAGAAATTGGAAATGTAAACACAAAAGCCAACAATTTCTAGAGATGGGCCATTGCCAATTACTTGGCAACTGGTAAAAAAGTAACGCATTACTTGCATTACTAGTTACTGTAATAAAAATAACTAGTTACTTACAACGTTACTTCTGGCAAATAGTAATGCGTTACTGGGCTAGTTGCTCCAAAAAGTAACGCGTTACTTTTGTAACGTGTTAACTTTTTATAACGCGTTACTACCCATCAGTACTGTTCCTAGTTGTTGTTACAACTGTCAGCTGGAAACATATCTAGTCAGACAGATTCATGGTCATGTTCCTTTCACTGATAACAGCAACCACATTTAACAGACTACGCTTTACGAAATAATTCACATAGTGAAAAGTTACCAATCACAAACCAACCCATCCACTCAATTAAAACAATACAACATCACCCGAATCGCAGCTGTT
>JGI26670J51741_10000431_pt1 | contig 8014 bp, 4 predicted proteins | sample WorMetfiPIANOSA1_FD_51741 | JGI IMG/M metagenome (IMG submission 51741)
TTTCAAGTGCACTAGAAGTAGCAATTTCAACTTCCTTACTTTTGTCAAGCGCTTCTAAATTCAAAGCAATACGGAGTGCTTCCTCCATATTTTCGGCCCTTATCCAAAATGCGTACTCGTAGGTTAGGGTCACCGAGTGCATCGAGGAAGGCTTCTCTACCGACAACATTAACAATTTCGGAAGATGGACCTGGATATGCTAACGACATGAGGCGGCATATATCATTATAGAGCTTTTGCAAATGCTCACCCGGACGCCTTTTGCGCGTGCGTAATTCAGCGCGGAAACGTTCAGCCTGATCAGAAGTGCCAAAGCGATTACGTAATAGACGAACAAGTTCTGCTAGCTTGACATTTGGTCCCAAATCCCAGAGCAGCTGTCCGGCTGAACCCTTAAGACTAGCACGTAAATGAAAAAGTTCATCTTCCTCGCTCCATTTGAAGTACGTAGCAAAATTACGTAGGCTGGCAAGAAAAGTATCAAGACAACTATTGCCATCAAACGTACCTAACTTAACACCAACGTTGGCAGAAGGACGCCTAGGAGTCACGTCGACTGCAGTCGCTGTGCCCGTAGCTGGTGAGTTGAGGTCGTTGCTTGAGGTAGTGGTACCGTCTGGCGGCGGCTGTCTTCCTGGAGGCGACGCTCCTCCTTGCGGATGATCCGGGCGGCGTGGTGTTGACGTCGCAGGATATTGAGACAGATAGATCGACGGACTGTCGTGTTGCTGTACCGTCGATGGCTGGTAATATTGTACAGGTCCGTCGACACGGCCCGACGTCCCGACGAGAGGGCCCGAAGGAGGCCCGACAAGAAGGCCCGACGAAGGCACGACAGGGCCCGACGCTTGGCCTGACAGCAGCCTGACGTTGTCCGATGAGGGTCCGATGCCAGGGCCCGACAGCGTAACGTAGTTGTTGCACGGGTTCTCAACAGGTGGTCGACACGCTACGGGGGCAGACCGTTGACCAATCGCATGAGACGCCCGCGGGCACGCCACTCCAGCGGTCCAACCACCCGGAGCACCCGGACGCGTGACATACGTGTATATCGGCATCTCCTGGCATACAGGACACGTTTCGGGGACGCTATGCTGACTCAACACAGGGGCTGGTCGCGCGCATGTCCCTCCAACGGTCCATCCATCAGCAGAATAATACCCCGATCCAGCAGGTCTAGCGGGGATGTGTTCCTGCGCGGGACGTGATTCCGCAGGTAAAGTTACTCGGCCGTCGCTGTAATAGACGAAGGAATTCGGTGGTTGTACCGTCGGTGTAGTACGTTGACTATTGATGTGACGCGGATTACCACCTCCGTTGGTTGCACGACGCGGTGTCCCTGGACAGTAGTCGTAGTCGGAGTCGGACGACTCTGATGAATCACGGTGGCGTCGATGGCATCGACGCGACGTAGTGTAGTGCCTCGGCCGTCGACGTGAGCGGCTATGGGTCCTCCCCCGGACCCGGCCGCGACGTACCTCTCGAATGTCCGGCGACGGATCTCGATGCGCGACCGCTTGTTGCTGGGCCGCGTCATCGAGGATGATCAGTGGCGACGTAGGCGACATACACGGTTGATACTCAATCGTGGAAGGTTGTCGATGATATGGAGAAATATCCCTCGNCTGCGCCGGTAAACGTTCGATTCCGCCGTTCGTATACTGCACGGGCTCACTAGAAGGCGACTGACCTCGGCTGGCTATGCTGGCTACAGGCCCAGGCTGTAGGCCGACACTGACGCTAGGCCCGAAAGTATCCGAAACAGGGCCCGATGTAGGGCCCGACGGCCCGACAGCAAGGCCCGACGGAGGTCCGACGAGAGGGCCCGATGAAGGCCCGACAGCATAGCCCGACGGAGTGCCAACGACATGGCTTGACGTCGACGGTTGACGATTTGACGGCGGAAACTCACTGACAGACGGCTGATAACGAAAGGACGCTCCCATGGTTGCCGGAGTCATCGTTCCTGCAGTGGTTGTTACTATGCCTGGCGACATACGAAGAGTGGGAGTGAAGAACGGTCGTTGCGCGCCCAGCGCGTCACCACCCTCGAAGATGACTAAATGAGTCGGCGAGCCCGTCTGCTGCCCAGGAACAGTTCCGTGAACCGATGGCACCCATCGCTCCGGCATATCCCGTGGACCAGGCAATGACCAAGGTCGCGGCGGCTCTGTCAACGTCAATCTCTGAGGGCCCGATGGCGGCCCGACAGGGCCCGACGGAGGGCCCGACGGTCGTTTAAATCCGATCGTCTCTTCACGCTCCCAGCTGTGCTGTGTCGCTGGCAAATCCTCCACTTCCGAAGAGAACGAAGAAAACATAGTAGAAGCTAACCGTGCGGCTGGCTCGGTCGGTAGACAAAATGTCGTTGGTTGACTTGCGGTAAAGCAACGTCATTCAAGCCCCTCGTTGGGGAGCCAGTTTGTTACAGACTGACCACGTTGAGCTGATAGTTTGTAAGGTAATTTGGGCGCCAGTGTATAAAACAACACGTTTCTGACGTTAAGTCGTTATTATACACAAATATGAAACTGCACTTAAATCTTAACGAGACTCAACAGCAACTACTCAAGTCTGTCTCATCTACTAGTCAACAGCAATCTCTCCTTACAAACAGCGCTACACCGCCTTATATACTCGCGCCCCGGCCTATAGGCTACAGGCCGCTAGCTCGCAGGACGGCCCAGGGCCCTACTCTAGGCCACAAAAGGGCCCTACAACGCCTACAAAACATGCAGTATTACACAACATTATCAACTATCAATTATCGACAATAGCAGATAAGAGAAGGTGACTAACAGGGGAAATTCCGTTACATTCCCCCGGAACCCTCTACTACGCCGACCACGGGCGTTATCTTAACAGCGAATACAATCCGACATCAACATTATGCCTAGTAGCATCGTACAACTGAACGACTNTCTCTTGCAGTACGGTTAACTGTCACGACAAACTTCAGTTGACGCTAACATAACTATCGANGCACANTTCAAGTGTCNTTTAGGAAAAACAAACTGTCAATCCAGTACGATAACCTAGCACGTTAGTCTTTATACGCAAGCACACTGTCTATTACACTGCTATTTATTAAGTGACTAGCTGCTGGTACAGTTTATTTAGTTGCTTATACCAGTACGGGTTTCAATAAAACAGCTTAACTATAACGTGCAATGGAACGCTTACATGTAATTATACTCGGCCGACCCATCACAGGGTCTCAGAACCGAGTCAAGCATAATATAATAAACTTAAAATATCGGCCGACCTATTAAAAGGTCTCAGAACCGAACTAGGCCTACATGAAAACTAACTTAATCGAGTTCCATGACTGGACTCCAATCCGGTGTAGACTGGCAGTAGAGTCGGCCCGGCTCGCTGGGACTCGGCTGCCCGGAAACCTCGACACCGGAGTCCCGACACCCGGCTCTCTGTATCCTGTCCGGAACTGACGTCAGATGGAGTGCGTCCAGTCCAAAGCTCGTCGGCAGATGACGAGTACTCGTCACCAGCTGGTCTTCCCCCTGCCGTGGCCGACACAGAATGTCGACAATCGGTTGGCACTCGAGACACTGATGGACTCACGTCGTCCTCCGAACTTGTGAGCCGTCTTAGATGACTCGGAGACGCGGGCCGACGACGGCGGCGACGGCGCCGCCTACTAATGCCAGTCAAACGAGTGGTCGATGACGGCTCGACGACAGGGCCCGACGGCCCGACAGTACGTTTCGACGGCCCGACATCAAGGCTAGACGGCCCAGCGACACGTTTCAACGGCCCGACGACAGGGCCCGACGGCCNGNCAGCAGCACTCGACGGCCCGACGACAGGGCCCGACGGCCTGGCAGCAGCACTCGACGGCCCGACGACAGGGCCCGACGGCCTGGCAGCAGCACTCGACGGCCCGACGACAGGGCCCGACGGCCTGGCAGCAGCACCCGAGACACGGCGGCGTCTGTGAGCAGGCAACTGACTGCGGCGAGTTTGCTGGTACGCTTGTTCGGCCTCTTCCTCCGTCGGGAACGGCTCCGTCGTCATCGTGAGGCGACAAAAACGCATGCGATGATGCAGAACAGCGTGTTTGCGTACTGACCTCACGTGCTTGCAAAGATGTCCACACTCCGGACAGTTAATCGGAACATTCATTATTAATCCAGAACAGCTATTCAACACACGTTCCTCAACGACGTCTTGCGACAAACAAAAAACGTAGTCTGCTAGCCTGGCTGGCGCGTGCCTGGCGCGTTTAGGCGTGGCGTCGTTTCTCGGCCCGTGATTGGAGGAGAGTTTGCCGCCAGACAGCGAGGCGTGGCCGCCGTCTCTCGTACCGTGTTTACGTTTTCTAGCTGTCCTGAATTTGGTCAATGGCACAGTGCCAGGATCGCGTGGACCTAAACCCGGTTCTTCGTCGACTACATTGGTTGTAGCAACAGAATCGGAATTTCCTTCATTTGCCGATTCATTGGCAGGCTGTCTAGCTGCATTATTTTCCCACTCGGCTGGTGTTTGACCGTAGTATAAGCTCAACCGGTCTATGTGGGCGACTATAGGCTTAGTTTTCTGTGTCCTTTGTATAATGAAGTTCACATCATTTAATTTCTTCATCACCCTGTACGGTCCGCGGTTATTCAATTCCCATTTCCGATTATATCCACGGCGATTTCTTGGTATATAATACCAAACAAATTGGCCTTCTTTGAAGCTTGCTGTTTTGACACGACAATCATAGCGCTTTTTTGCTCTATCAAATGAAGTTTTCAGCTGACTTCTGACAATATCATAAGCTTCCCGCATACGCTGGCTAGCGAGTTCTACATACTCATCTTGTGATTCAATCGCTGCAGCTGTGGATTTAGCGATCTGTAACTCAATAGGCATCTTAGGATGCCTCAAGAACATGAGATAAAATGGTGAGAATGTCGTTGACCCGTGACATGCAACATTATACGCGTGAGTCAAATAGCTAGTCATCTCACACCAATCTCGCTGGTTTGAAGCTACCATCTTGGCGAACATTCTATGCAGGGTAGAATGTACCCGTTCCACTACACCATTTGCGTTCGGCCTATGACTGGTTATTTTGCTGGGTTGAATTTCCAGCAATTTAGCTAACTGCTGCATCACATCCGAAAAGAATTCTCCACCTTGATCGTGCACCAGGACTTCTGGAAGACCATAGACCAAATAAACATTCTTCATTAATGCGTTCGCCACGGTCAAGCTCAGTTTGTCTCGAATCGGTACACAAATCAAGTACTTTGTGAAACTGCAAATTACTGTCAGCAGATACCGGTATCCTCTCCTTGACAATGGAAATGGACCCACTAGGTCGATATGGACCTTTTGCATGACGTCACAAGCAAGTGCGCACTGAAGCTGACCTTGCTTCTGCCGAGGACCATGCCGATACGATGCACACACATGGCAACGTCGAATATAAGTTTGCACATCACTACTCCAGCCTTGCCAATACGCGATCTCCTGCAGTTTAAGTCTGGTCTTTTCCATACCGAAGTGTCCATTGATTGGCCCAGTATGCACTGCATCTAAGAATTGGGTGCGCAGACTTCGTGGCACCACCACTTGTAAGAACTGGAGCGTACCATCTGGGCGCACGAATTGTCTGTATAGAATTCCATTTTTGACCTCTAAGGTCTGGCCCCCCACAAATGCTGTATTTCAGGATTTAATATATGCAATTCGTTACTATCCGGCCCTTTATCCGGCGCCTCCATCCAACTGCGGACTGTGCGGATGGCTGCGTCATGTGTCTGGTGTTCTTGAAGTACAACTTCCGTGATGAAAGCAACACCGACTTCACTAAGTTGCGTCTGATCCGGGTCAGTGCCGTTTTCAACCGCAGCTGCCTGCGGTCGTATCGGTTCATCATCGCTGGCTGGTTGTGCGCTCTCAGAATAGATCGGCATTGCTGCGTGCGTGGCCTGCTCATCACTAAAATCTTCATGATCCATGCGGCTCTTGACAAACGTATCATTTCCACTGGTCGACCCAGAGTCCACTGGATCAGCCTCGCCCTCAAGGGGCGGGTGGACTGGCCCACATTGTTTACATAGTGGCTGATCTGGTCCGCGATCACATGGACGACGACTTAATGAATCCGCGTTTTTATGAGACAGCCCAGGCCTGTACTGCACTGTGAATTGATACTCTGCAAGAGTATCAAGATAACGTGCTGACTGCGCGACTGGGTTCGGTGTACGCATCAGATGCGTAAGCGCCGAGTGATCCGTTCTCAAAACAAAAGGGAATCCAAGCAAGAAATGGCGATAGTATTTTAAGCCGTAGATGACAGCTGCTAGCTCTCGTCTAGTGACGCAGTACCTGATCTCGGCTGCGGAAAATGCCTTGCTGGCATAACCGATAACCTTCAGAATGCCATTCTGCCACTGCTGAAGTACACAGCCTTCCGAGAACTGATTTGCGTCAGTATCAAGCACATATCCACCACCATCTATTGGCATCGCCAAGACCGGCGCGTTGATAAGACTGTGCTTAAGTGCTAAGAAAGCATCTTCTTGGGGCTGGCCCCACACGAAACGTGCATTCTTTTTCGTCAGCTCGTGAAGCGGCCGTGCGATCTCAGCAAACGACTGAATGTGTCGACGATAATAGCTTGCCAAAGCAACAAAAGAACGGACCTCAGTCAGGTTCTGAGGCCGTGGCCAATTGGCCACTGCCTGCACCTTCTCTGGGTCTGGTTCTACACCATTAGCTGATACAATACTGCCGAGAAACTTGACCCGTTCTTGAAACAAAGAGCACTTGCTCGGTTTTAATTTTAAGTTAGCCTCTTCCAGACGGTCAAAGACAAGCTGTAAGCGGTCTAAATGCTCAGTAAATGTCCTTGAAAACACGACCAAATCATCAAGATATGCGAGGCACACCTCCCAGGTGAGACCTGCGAGTGCTAAATCGACCAAACGTTGAAAGGTGGACGGGGCGTTACAAAGACCAAACGGAAGGACCTTGAACCCAAAGATACCTTTGCGTGTAACGAAGCAGGTCTTGTCTACGTCCTCATCTTTTACTTTAACTTGCCAGTAACTGCTCCTCATGTCAAGGCATGAAAAGAGGGTGTTGCCCCCGAGCGAGTCAAGGCAACTGTCGATACGCGGAAGAGGGTAATTTGCTTTGTGGGTAACAGCATTTAACCCACGATAGTCGATGCAATAACGCAAACTCCCGTCCTTTTTTTTACTAAGACGACATTTGAAATCCACTCACTGCCAGGTTTTGGCTCGATGATATTGTGTCGCTGCATTTCGTCCACATGTTGGTCGATGAGCGGGATGTAGGCGACAGGATGACGCCGCAGAGCTTGACGGACTGGTCGGTTGTCACCAGTGTCAATTTGGTGCTCTATAAGATTCGTGCAGCCTAAGTCGTATTCGGACTTAGAGAATATGGCTGCATTGTCACGTATAAAACGTTCTGCTTCTTGGCGCTGGTCATCAGTAAGTTTGACTGGCAGACCGTCGATGAGGCACTGCACATGTGAGCAGTCATCAAGATCGTCGCTGTCAACATGCTCTGATGTATCACTGTGCATTGACCATATGCGCATTGGTTCAGCAGTCATACTGTTAGGGCCCGATGTAGGTGTTACGCAGAGCCCGATGTAGGGCCGCCAAGGCCCGATAGAGGGCCCGATGTAGGGCCGCAAGAGCCCGATATAGGGCCCGCATTTTGACCTGTGTCTTGGCCAGTGTACTGCGGACCATCAAACGGTCTGCCGGGTCGTGCCGTCGCAGGGTGGGTCCCTAGGCCAGTCACATGAGCTAGCCGCGGACTCGTCACCAAGGCGGGATCAGACCCAGGCGACCCGCTTGTGGTCGCACACACCTCGGCCAGACTGGCCTCGCCCAAATGATCATTTCTGCGGAAAGTGTACGGTCCATCAGAAAGATTGATGACTCTTACAACTGAATTTAAGGTCTCGCCAGAGAGAAGCGTACGAGCAGTGATGACGCCGTCGACCATTTTCTTTGGCTCAGTG